>LNFM01000238.1_pt1 | contig 214820 bp, 207 predicted proteins | sample 596031 | NCBI WGS metagenome assembly LNFM01 (sample SAMN04254537, study PRJNA301005) | activated carbon metagenome | isolation source: dual media filters at the Ann Arbor, Michigan drinking water treatment plant | place: USA: Ann Arbor
ACCAGCGCCATTGATTTCTCATTGCCTTCCTCATCGAACCCGAACGCGAGCGGCGATCCGGCGTAGCGGATGTGGGGCGCGCCGGCCGTCTGTGGGCGGTGGATGTGTCCGAGTGCGACGTAATGGGCGCCCGTGAAGACGTCAGCGGGAACGGTTTCGATGCCGCCAGCGACGCGGGTCAGTGGGCGTTCGGTATCGCTGCCGGCGGCTCCCGTGACGAAGGCGTGTGCGACGATGATCCAACGGTCGCTCGGCGAAATGTGGGGACGGGCAGCGGACACCTGCGCGCTGAGGACGTCGGCCGGGGATTTGATGTCGGCGCCGAAACATTCGCGCGCCGCATACTCATAGCCGAACGGGAGGGCGGAGATCGCAACCGTGCCATGCGCATCGTTGAGAATTAGCGGCTTCTCGACGGCGCTCAGAGGACCGCGGACGAGTGCCCGGCGACGGTCGGCCAGCATCGCCATGGCGCCGATGCGGTCGGCGCTGTCGTGATTGCCGGCAATGATGATAATGGCGCATGGCGTCTCGGCGGTCATGCGCTCGATGAAATTGTTGAATAGCCGCACAGCGCTTTCGGGCGGTGCGGCGCGATCAAAAATGTCGCCAGCGATGATCAGCGCGTCGGGATTGTAAGCCGCGATGGCGGTCTGCACTTGGTCGATAACGGCTGATTGGTCTTCGTCGAGCGCGTGGCCCTCGAACTGGCGTCCGAGATGCCAGTCGGCGGTATGAAGGAGTTTCATCGCGGCGTGCCCCCCGGTCTTGTTCCGTTCTATACCGGAGCCAGGTGACGACGCGACGCGGCGGTTATCCCAAGGCGAAGTGCGCACAGTGCAGCCGAATCAGAGGCGGATGGATCTCAGGCGCAACGCGTTTGCGATGACGCTGACGGAGGAGAGCGACATTGCGGCGGCAGCGATGACGGGGGAGAGCAGGATGCCGAACACCGGATAGAGTGCGCCAGCTGCGATTGGCACACCGGCGGCATTATAGATAAAGGCGAAGAACAGGTTCTGGCGAATATTGGTCATCGTTGCGATCGAGAGGCGTCGTGCGCGAAGGATGCCGTTCAGGTCACCTTTGAGCAGCGTAATACCCGCGCTCTGCATGGCGATATCGGTGCCGTTCCCCATGGCAATGCCGACATCGGCCGCGGCGAGAGCCGGTGCATCGTTCATGCCGTCACCGGCCATGGCGACGAACCGGCCATCGCTACGCAGTCGTTGCACGAAGGCGGCCTTGTCTTGCGGCAGAACTTCGGCTTCGAGGGTCGTGATGCCGAGTTTTGCGGCGACGGCAGCTGCCGTGGCCCGCGTGTCACCGGTGAGCATGACAATATTCATGCCGGATTGCTTGAGTGCAGCGATGGCCGCGGCCGCTCCATCCTTGACCGGATCGGCTATGGCGATCACCGCAGCGGCCCTGCCGTCGATGGCCACGAAGACTGCTGTCGCGCCGTCGTGGCGCAGGGCTTCGGCGGCAGCATCGAGGGCGGCGGTATCGACGCCGGCTTCGGTCATGATGCGAGCGTTGCCGATGACCAGCATCCGGCCGTCGACACGGCCCATGACGCCCTTACCGGCGGGACTGTCGAAGGTCTCGGGTTTGGCGAGCGAAAGGTTGCGCTCGGCGGCGAGGCGGAGAATCGCGGCGGCGAGGGGATGCTCACTGGCGCGTTCAAGGCTCGCGGCGAGGCGCAGAATATCGTTTTCATCAAAACCCGCGGCGGTCCGAATGGCAACGACGCTCGGCCGGCCTTCGGTCAGGGTGCCAGTCTTGTCAACGACGAGCGTATCGACCTTCTCCATGCGTTCGAGAGCATCTGCGTTCTTGATCAAGACGCCTGATCCGGCACCGCGTCCTACGCCGACCATGATCGACATGGGTGTAGCAAGGCCCAAGGCACACGGACAGGCGATAATAAGCACAGATATCGCGGCGATCAGGCCGTAGGTGAAACGCGGCTCCGGCCCCCATACCGCCCAGGCCGTGAACGCGATCAATGCCACCGCAATGACAGCGGGTACGAACCATCCCGCAACTTGATCGGCGAGGCGTTGGATCGGCGCGCGGCTGCGCTGCGCATCTGCCACCATGCGCACAATCTGGGCCAGCAAGGTGTCACGACCGACTTTGTCGGCCCGTAAGATGAAAGCGCCTGATTGATTCATGGTGCCGCCGATCACTTTGTCGCCGGCTGATTTCATCACTGGCATCGACTCCCCGGTGACCATGGCTTCATCGACGGCGCTGCGACCCTCGGTGATGGTCCCGTCGACGGGGACGCGCTCGCCGGGCCGGACGCGTATCAAATCCTCCACCGTGACCTGGTCGAGAGCGATGTCCTCGTCCGAGCCGTCCGGGCGCAGCCGCCGTGCAGTTTTAGGCGAGAGATCGAGAAGCGCACGGATGGCGCCATTCGTCTGCTCGCGCGCGCGCAATTCGAGGATCTGACCCAGCAGGACGAGCACGGTGATGACAGCGGCGGCTTCGAAGTAAACCGGGACCGAGCCGTCGGTGTTGCGCAGGGAGGCTGGAAAGACATCCGGAGCAAGCGTTGCGGCGAGGCTGTAGATCCAGGCAACGCCGGTGCCCATCGCGATGAGCGTGAACATGTTGAGATGGCCGCTCTTCACGGATGCCCAGCCGCGCTCGAAGAATGGCCAGCCAGACCACAGCACGACTGGGGTCGCGAGAAGTAACTGCACGAAGTTCGACTGCTGTTGGCCGATGAGACGATGCCAGCCGAACAGGTGGCTGCCCATCTCAAGGGCGAAAACAGGGAGCGCGAGGGCGAGGCCAAACCAGAATCGCCGAGAAAAATCGACGAGTTCAGGATTGGATCCGGTCTCGACCGATGCGTCCTCTGGTTCCAGAGCCATGCCGCAGATGGGACAGCTCCCCGGTCCAACTTGGCGGATCTGCAAATGCATCGGGCAGGTGTAAATTGCTCCAGCCGGCACAGTCGATATCTGGGGGGCCGTGGAAGGGCCATCACGAGATTGGGTTAAATATTTGTCCGGGTTCTCGACGAAGCGTTCGCGGCAACGAGCGGCGCAGAAATAATAAGTGGTTCCGTCATGGACATGCCGATGCTTGGCCGTCGCGGGTGTGACGGTCATACCGCAGACAGGGTCGCGCGCTTGTTGGTCTGGGCCGGGATCGGAGCTGCTGCCGCAACACGCACCGTGCTCGTGTCGGTGTGCACCGGCAATTGGGTGGTCGGACATGGACTGCCTCGCCGGACCATCGGCATCGACATGAACGGGCCGGGCCTTTTTAGAGCTGATAGCAAGTCTGAGATGAATGCGCCATTGGCGCGATCAAACGTCACGACTAAGTGCGCGTGAGTTTCTCCAAATGAATGACACGCTTGAGATATTCCTATTAGCCGTCAAAGGTCCGGCGACTGACTAGACCGGATCCGGTCCCAGCATCTTTTCCGGGCGAACGATCGTGTCGAAATCTTCAGCCGGGATGCCGTCTTTGATCGCTTCCTCGCGCAGCGTCGTGCCGTTTTTGTGCGCCGTCTTGGCAATCTTGGCAGCGCGGTCGTAGCCGAATTTCTCCTTGAGCGGAGTGACCAGCATCAGAGAATTCGCAAGGCCCTTCTCGATCTGGTCGAGACGCGGTTCGATGCCGACGACACATTTGTCGGTGAACGAGATGGCCGCATCCGCGAGAAGCCGAGTGGACTGGAGAAAATTGTAGGCCATCATCGGATTGAAAACGTTCAATTCAAAATGTCCCTGGCTTCCGGCAAAGCCAATCGCGGCGTTATTGCCGTGGATATGGGCGGCAACCTGGGTCAGCGCCTCGCACTGTGTCGGGTTGACCTTGCCGGGCATGATGGAGGACCCCGGCTCGTTTTCCGGCAGCGCCAATTCACCCAGACCGGCGCGCGGGCCGGAGCCGAGGAAGCGAATGTCGTTGGCAATCTTGAAACAGCTCATGGCAACCGTCGCGATGGCGCCATGGGTCATGACCATGGCGTCGTGCGCCGCCAAGGCTTCGAACTTATTAGGCGCGGATGTGAACGGCAGTCCGGTCAGTTTGGCGATCTCGGCGGCGACGCGGTCGGCGAAACCGGCCGGTGATGCCAGCCCGGTTCCCACAGCGGTGCCGCCTTGGGCCAATTCCATCAGTGCCGGCAAGGTCAGCTTGATGCGCTGAATGCCGTTTTCGATCTGCTTGGCGTAGCCGGAGAACTCCTGGCCGAGGGTTACAGGTGTCGCGTCCTGGGTATGCGTCCGGCCGATCTTGATGATGTGCGCCCAAGCCTTGGCTTTGGCATCGAGTGCTTGGTGCAGATGCTGAAGCGAGGGGATCAGCCGTAGCGCCACTTCCTCCGCGCATGCGATGTGCATGGCCGTCGGGTAGGTGTCGTTCGACGATTGGCTCATGTTAACATGGTCGTTGGGGTGCACCGGCGTTTTCGAGCCGAGTGTTCCGCCGAGAAGTTCGATGGCGCGGTTCGAGATGACCTCGTTGGCATTCATGTTCGATTGCGTGCCAGATCCCGTCTGCCAGACGACGAGCGGGAAATGATCATCGAGGTCGCCGTTGATGACTTCCTGGGCGGCCTTGACGATCACCTCGCCGATCTTCCGGTCGAGCTTGCCGAGTTCCATGTTGGTGATTGCGGCGGCCTGCTTGACGATGCCCAGGGCGCGGACAATCGGCTTGGGCTGCTTTTCCCAGCCGATCTTGAAATTGCCGAGCGAGCGTTCGGCCTGTGCGCCCCAATATCTGTCGTCTGCGACTTCGATCGGACCAAAGGTGTCGGTTTCAGTGCGGGTTGTTCTGGAGTTCATGGCGCGGCCTTGACTGAGTAGCGTTTCGAAGACGGCGATAGCACGGGCGGCATGGGGCTTGTTACAGGACGTAGCGTCTCTGCACGCAGGGCCCTCACCAATGTTGGTGGGGGATATCGTCGCTCGCGTACTAAGCTCCTCTTTTTGCGGCCACTTTTTACGTGGCACGCTGGCTATGCTGGCGCGTGATTCTCAGCCGGTACCGATCAATCGGAGTGGCTTGGCGTTGGAATTCCGGGAGCGGGCGGGCTCCCACCGTTCGACTTTGGCCCAAAACGGAGCTCACGCAATGGGAACCCCCGTCATTGTTATGATCGTTACGCTTGCCATGCCCAATGGCGATGCGTCGGTGCAAGTCAGACCTATGGAGACGGCGGCGCAGTGCCGGCTGGCGGCTGATCTGGAAGCGGCCGATCCGTTCGTTGCGCGCGTCGAATGCTCGGAGTTGCGCGATGGACGGCTTGAACTCGAGTTTCGTTCGCTTGAACAGGATACCGAAGCGGTGGCGCCTGGTGTGGCCCGGCCGATGACATCGAATCCGCGCACGACGGGCTAGCTGCTGCGTCGCTTATTTCTTGCGGAACTGATCGAGACTTAGAATTTGCGCGCCGGACGGGCCGTCCGTTTTGTCCTCGGTCTCGGCAACGGGGCCGGCGGGAGTTTCAGCGGCCGTGACCCCGGAGGGCTTGCCGGATTTGAGCGGGTTGGCAACCGGAATGCGTGGGACTTCGGCAATATTTTCGGCCGCTGCATTGCCGGCGGGTTCGCGATCGGACTTTGCTTTGCGCGTTGCGCGCGGCTTTTTCGGTGGTGTGCGGCCGGCTGGAGCCGTCGCCGGATCGTCGTCAAAACCATTCGAGGCGACTTGGGACCGCATCGACATTTCGCTGTCTTCGAACTGGAGGCCATAGCGTACCGACGGGTCGAAAAACACCTTCAGGGCGGCAAAGGGAACGACGAGGCGTTCGGGAATACCGTCGAAGGTGAGCTTCACTTCGAAGCGCTCTTCGGTGACGATCAAATCCCAGAACCGATGCTGGAGAACGATCGTCATCTCGGTCGGATATTTTTCCTTGAGGCGTTTGGAGATGCTGACGCCCGGAAGGACCGTGTCGAAGGAGATATAGAAATGGTGGTCGCCGGGAAGCCCGGACTTGGCGGTGCGCGCGAGAACGGCTCGCACAACGCCGCGCATGGCTTCGCTCTGCAAGGCTTCATAATCGATGGAGGAAGAACCGGTCGTCATGCTTGCGTCGTTTCGTCCCCGTTAAACTGCCGCGCCACGCGTCCCCCGCGGCGGCGGCCGTGATGAAGTGGAGGGCTTCTGTTGCCCGGTGCCCTCCGGACCGCGCCTTACCCGGCTAGGGGCAAGGGCTTTCAAGTTCAGGCTTATCGCGCCGCATTACGCAGCGAGAGCAGCCTCAGCATAGTTGTCATTGGCAACTACTCTGAATGACCCGATAACGGTGGTATCATGCCGAGCGAAAGCAAAGCCCTTTACACCCTCGTCGATCCTAGTTCGCCCCCATACTTGGCTGCTTCTGGCGACTCCCCTTGCGGGGAGCCGGCCGCCAGAAGCGGTAGAGAATTGGTGGAGGCGCCGGGTACTGCCCCCGGGTCCGAATGGCTTATTACGACCGCGTTTATCACCATAGCCGGACGAATCCGGCCCTATGTATATAGGCCGTGCAAACGGCGTTGGAAAGGCGGGGGGTGTGGCCGGCACACCGGCTTTTCGCTGAATGATGAACACATTTGCCGCAGGCTTGCCCGGCCCGACGCGCCAACCCCAGGAAAGTGATGACTATCGATGACCGCAGGAATCGAAGTGCTGACCGTCGGTCCGCCGCGCTATGAGGCCAAGACCCACTGGGGGCCACTCGGAGCGCTGCTCGCAACCGCCCTGATCGCGCTGGGGCCGGGCCTGCTGGCGGTCGCTGTCATCTCGCTTGCAATGCCCTATATCGTCAGCCACACCGGCGGGGGTCGATCGTTCATGTCGCTGGCGACGCCGGAAGGCGCGGCTTTTGCGGCCTCCATTCAGATAGGGTCGTTAATCCTCGTCTTGTTTTTTGCCGGGCGCGGCGGTGACCGATGGGCGGTGCTCAGGATGACCGGGGAACGGATCGGCCCGGCCGTCTATGCTGTGGCGGCATTGGCGCTCTTGGCCATCACCGGGATTTTGGAGTTCCTTCTCTATAAAACCTTTGCGATCGATATCTTCACCGATACGGCTTGGCTGCGTGAGGGCCTGACGTCGTATGCGGCGGTCGGCACATTCATTATCGCGGTCATCCTGGCGCCGCTGTGGGAGGAATTGACGTTCCGAGGTTTTCTGTTGTCGGCGCTGGCCAAGTCGCGGCTCGGGTTCTGGGGTGGAGCGATGTTGTCAAACGCCTTATGGACTTCGCTGCATGCGACCTATTCCTGGGCGGGCGTCGCGAGCGTGTTCGTCGCCGGTGTCATTCTATCCTGGCTCGTGTGGCGGACGGGTTCGATCAAGCCCGCAATCGTGACGCATGCCATTGGAAACATGTTCGCGCTGGCCTTTACTTATACCTTCGCGCCGGTGCCGGTATGAAGCCTGGGTGGGAATCGATTTAAGAAGCGGATCATGGATCAGTACCTGGAACTGCTGCGCCGGGTCCGCACCACGGGCGCGAAGAAAACCGACCGAACCGGGACGGGTACGCTCAGTATCTTCGGCCACCAAATGCGCTTCGATCTTGCCGCCGGCTTTCCGCTGGTCACAACGAAAAAACTACACGTCAAATCGATCATTCACGAGCTGGTCTGGTTTTTGGCGGGCGATACCAATGTCGCGTATCTGAAACAGAACGGCGTCGGGATCTGGAATGAATGGGCGGACGCGGCTGGCAACCTCGGCCCGGTGTACGGCAAGCAGTGGCGCTCCTGGGCGACGCCCGACGGCCGCACGATCGATCAGATCGCCGAGGCCGTGCATACGCTGAAAACCAATCCCGACAGCCGCCGTATCATCGTCACGGCCTGGAACCCGGCGGACTTGCCTCAGATGGCGCTGGCGCCCTGTCATTGCCTGTTTCAGTTCTACGTGGCGGACGGGAAGCTATCGTGTCAGCTCTATCAGCGTTCGGCGGACGTGTTCCTGGGTGTGCCGTTCAACATCGCGAGTTACGCGTTGCTGACCTTGATGGTGGCGCAGGTGACAGATTTAAAGCCGGGCGCGTTCGTGCACACGTTTGGCGATGCACATCTCTATTTGAACCATATCGAGCAGGCTGATCTGCAGTTGTCGCGTACGCCAAGGCCGTTGCCGCATATGGCGATCAATCCGCTGGCGAGAGACATCTTCGCCTTCCGCTTTGAGGACTTTACGCTGTCGGGTTACGATCCGTATCCGCACATCGCCGCGCCCGTCGCGGTGTAACTTGAAAAACGAATAGGCATGAGCGTCACCACATCCTTGATCGTCGCGGTCGCGCGCAATGGCATAATCGGCCGCAATGGACAGTTGCCTTGGCGGATGCCGTCGGACTTGAAGACGTTCCGCCGGCTCACGATGGGCAAGCCCATCGTGATGGGGCGAAAGACCTTTCAATCAATCGGACGCCCACTCGATGGCCGCGACAACATTGTTGTCACGCGCGACCCTGGATTTGAGGCGGAGGGTACAAGCATTTTCAACAACGTCACGGAGGCGCTTGTTCTGGCCCGTGCGTTGGCGCGGACCAACGGCAGCGATGAAGTCATGATCATCGGCGGTGGGGATATCTTTGCCGCCACGCTCGATCAGGCGCAGCGGGTTTATTGGACGGAAATAGCCGGTGAACCGGAAGGCGATATCACCTTCCCGGCGCTCGACCCCTCGGAATGGCATCAACTGTCCGCTGAGCCTCTACCGCGGGGGCCGCGCGATGAATATGACGCTGTTCTAAAGACGTACCAACGCACCCCACGCTGATCAGTCGCGGCCGGGCGGGCGCTTAAGCGGAATAATGAAGCTATAACGCGTCTTGATCCGTGGGCCCCAGTCCTTACATGCGCAGCAGGACTTCGGGCATCAGGACTTGGGGGCACCAGGACTTTGGGGCAGCAGGACTTGGGGCAGCAGTCTGTTTGCGTCGCGCGGGGGGCTCGCCTATAAGCAGTCGACCCTTCTCCGTGACGGCCGTGCTGCTGCAACCATGATCCGGTGCGTTAGCGGCTGCCGTTCACGCTTTTAATCAACAGAGACATCGAGAGGCTAAAAGATCAATGCCCTGGAGCAATCAGACTGGTGGCGGTGGCTGGAAAGGCGGCTCCGGAGGCGGTGGGCCGTGGGGTCAAGGGCCGCGCGGTGGCGGGGGTAGCGGTGGTCAGCCGCCCGACCTTGAGGAAATTCTCAAGCGCGGCCAGGACAAAATGAAACAGGCGATGGGCGGTGGCGGCGGTGTGCCCGGTCCACTGCTCTTTCTCGCAGCGGCCGTGGCCATTGCGGCCGTTGCCTGGAGTGCTTTCTTCTTCCGCGTCAATCCCGACGAACTCGGCGTCGTGATGCGGTTCGGTCAGTTTGTGCGGCAAGAGCCGCCGGGACTGCACTTCAGGCTGCCGTATCCGATCGAAGAAGTTGCGCTGCCGAAGGTGACCCAGATTCGCTCGACGCAGGTGGGCTTCCGGTCGGCCGGAGAGGGCCGCACCATTGCGACGTCATCTGACGTGCGCGAAGAAAGTCTGATGCTTACGGGTGATGAAAACATCGTCGACATCGATTTCGTGGTGCAGTGGCAGATCCGCGACGCGGCGGAATTTCTATTCAACATCCAGAATCCCGAGAATACGGTCAAGGAAGTCGCTGAGAGCGCCATGCGCGAACTCGTCGGACGGGCCAAGATCCAGCCGATCCTGACCGATCAGCGCCAGCAGATTGCCGCCGAAGTCCAAAAACTTCTGCAGTTGACGCTCGACCGCTACAAGGCAGGCATCCAGATCCGCGAGGTTCAGCTTTTGAACGCGACTCCGCCGCCTGAAGTACGAGAGGCTTTCCTCGGCGTGCAGGACGCCGCCAACGAGAAGGTGACATTGAAGAACCAAGCGGATGCCTACGCCAACCGCGTCGTCAATGAAGCCAAGGGCGATGCTGAACGCATTTTACAGGCAGCGGAAGGCTACAAACAGCAGACCGTTGCCGAAGCGTCTGGTCAAAGCTCGCGCTTCTTGCAGGTCTACGAGCAGTACAAGAAAGCTCCGGACGTCACGCGGCAGCGCATGTTCCTTGAGACCATGGAGCGCGTGTTGGGTGGCACCGACAAGATCATTCTCGACAATAAAGGTGGACCAGGCGTGGTGCCCTATCTGCCGCTCGATCAAATGCAGCGGCGAACGCCGCCAGCCTCCACGACGGGAGGTAACTAATCATGCGGACTTTCCTCGCTTTTCTATTTGTGCTCCTGCTGACCGGCCTCGCTGCGCTATATAGTTCAGCGTTTGTCGTGCATCAGAATGAGCAGGCTCTTGTGCTCAGGTTCGGTAAGCCGGTGAACGTCATCAGCACGCCGGGCTTGAATTGGAAAATTCCGATTGTCGATACGGTCGATATTTTCGATAAGCGGATACTCGACCTCGATGCTTCGCCGCAGGAGGTCACGACGTTGGATCCAAAGCGGCTGGTCGTCGATGCCTTTGCACGCTACCGCATTGTCGATCCGCTGCAGTTCTATCAGGCGTTGCGCTACGAAGGCGCGGTCAGTTCGCGCCTCGGTCCCATCCTGGAGTCGGCACTGCGCGGCGTGTTGGGTAGCGTAACCCTCTCGGACATCGTGCGTGACAAGCGCGAGGAACTGATGGGGCGGATCGCACAACAGGTGAACCAGCAGGCCAAATCGCTGGGTTTGGAAATCGTCGATGTTCGCATCAAGCGCGCGGACCTTCCGGAGCAAAACGCGCGCACCGTATTCGATCAGATGAAGGCGGAGCGTGAGCGGGAAGCAGCCGAATTCCGTTCGCAGGGTGCGGCGGAGGCCAACCGGCTGCGTGCCACGGCGGACCGAGAGGTGACGGTCATCAAGGCCGAAGCGACGCGCAAGGGCGAGCAACTGCGCGGCGAAGGCGACGCTGAGAGAAACCGCATCTTTGCCGACGCCTATAATCAGGATGCAGACTTTTTCGGTTTCTATCGCTCGATGCAGGCTTACGAGCAGTCGATAAAGGCTGGCGACACGCGTCTCATCCTATCGCCCGACTCCCCGTTCTTTAAGTACTTCAATGATCCTACGGGGGCTGCGCCGAAGCCGTGAGACGGCAATGATGTGGTGGCAGTCGAAGTGTTTGGACCCCGACGATGAGTGATCTCATCGTCGGGGTTGGTCTCGTTCTGGTTCTCGAAGGGCTGTTGTGGGCGCTCGCTCCCGACATGGCGCGGCGGCTACTCGAAATGGCAACCCAAACGCCGCCCGCAACGTTGCGGGCGTCCGGCTGGGTGGCCGTTGCGGCGGGCGTCGTGCTGGTTTGGCTCGTCCGCGGGTGAAGGCTGATTGTTGAGGCAATGAGCGGCCGGAAAGACGCCGCGTTGACTTGCGTGTCGAGCCGACCACAATAGCGGCACATATGCTGGCCACGATTTTCAATAGCGTTCGCTTGGGCGGCCTTTCGCGGGAGACATGCATGCGTTGGACGACACGGGGTGCGCAACAATCGGCGACATGCGCGCTGCTGTCGGTTGCAGTTGTTGGGGCCGTCGGTCTGGCTTCGCTGCCGGTGGCCGCGTTTCGCGAAGGGCCGCAGTCCGTCGCGCCGCTGGCTGAAAAGTTGTCGGATGCGGTTGTGAACATCTCCACGACGCAAGTCGCGAAGTCGCCCGACGGAGTTCCACTGCCGAAGGTTCCGAAGGGATCGCCGTTCGAGGATTTCTTCGAGGAATTTTTCAACAAGCGCGGCGGCCGCAATGCGCCGCAGGATCGCAAGGTCTCGTCGCTGGGTTCGGGTTTCGTCATCGACGGTGTCGAAGGTCTGATCGTGACCAACAACCATGTCATCGAGGGCGCCGACGAAATCGTCATCAACTTTCACGACGGTACGAAGCTGAAAGTCGACAAGGTTATCGGCAAGGACAGTAAGGCCGATGTTGCCCTCTTGAAAGTGACGCCGAAGACGCCGCTCAAATCAGTGGCTTTCGGTTCGTCCGGCAACATGAAGGTCGGCGACTGGGTCATGGCTATCGGCAATCCGTTCGGGCTTGGCGGCACCGTGACCGTCGGCATCATCTCGGCCAAGCAGCGTGATATCAACGCCGGGCCATATGACGACTTCATTCAGACGGACGCGGCTATCAACCGTGGCAATTCGGGTGGCCCACTGTTCAACTTGGACGGCGAAGTCATCGGCGTGAACACCGCCATCATATCGCCGACCGGGGGTTCGATCGGGATCGGCTTTGCGGTGCCCTCTGATACGGTGCAGTCGGTTGTACTGCAGTTGAAAGAGTTCGGTGAGGTGCGCCGCGGCTGGCTTGGCGTCAAGATCCAGACCGTATCGGAAGACATTGCCGAGAGCCTCGGGGTTGCGGAGAATACAGGCGCGCTCGTCAGTGGCATCACTCCGGAAGGTCCGGCGGCGAAGGGTGGCGTTCTGCCGGGCGATGTGATTTTAAAATTCGACGGCAAAGACGTTTCGACGATGCGCGGGTTGCCGCGTCTTGTGGCGCAAGCGCCGATCGGCAAGTCGGTCGATGTGGAAATTCTGCGCGGCGGCGAAAAGAAGACGGTTCAGGTTCTGGTTGGACGTCTTGAGGAAGAAGACGACGTGGCGGAGGCGGCTGCGCCCGACTCGAAGGATGAGGAGCCGGCGAAACCTGAATCCGTGCTTGGCCTCTCGGTCACGCCCCTCACGGACGAACTGCGCGCGCAATTGGGTTTCGACAAGAAGGTGAAGGGTCTGTTGGTGACGGGCATTGACGCCGACAGCCCCGCTTCGGGTAAAAACCTGAAACTGGGTGACGTGATCGTTGAAGCGCAGCAAAATCCTGTCGCGTCGTTCGGTGATCTGACCGGGGCAATAGACAAGGTGAAGAAAGCCGGTGGGCGGCAGGTTCTGATGCTGGTGGAGGATTCCAAAGGCGATACGCGGTTCGTGGCGTTGCCGCTATAACCCCGCGTAACGCCCCGAACAGCTTGCAACCGCCGTGCTCTGCACTTGCCACTAGGCATCAGCAGTCATGGGGACTAAACAGCGATTTCGTTAGATGACCCCACCACCGGAGTGACGAGGCCTTGTCCGACCGCCATCCCAATCTGCTCGACACCATCCTCGACATCTTCGTGCCGATCCATTCGGACGGTCACAAGTTTGTCGCCATCGGGCTGGTCGTCACGCTCGTCGGATTTTTTCTTTGGGATCCGCTCGGCTGGATTGCTGCCGGGATCACGGCGTGGATCTGCTATTTTTTCCGCGACCCCGATCGCGTGACGCCGCTGCGCGACGGCCTTGTCATTTCCCCGGCAGACGGTCGCGTGTCGTTGATTGAAAAAGTACGGCCGCCGAAGGAGTTGGGGCTGGGGGACGAGGAGCGCGTGCGTGTCTCGGTGTTCCTGTCGGTGTTCGACGTTCACATCAATCGCGCTCCCGTCGCTGGTCGCATCAAACGATCGGTTTATATCCCAGGTGCTTTTCTCAATGCCGCCCTCGACAAGGCCAGCGAGGACAATGAGCGGCGCGCGCTCGTGATCGAAACGGCGGGGGGGGCGGAAATCGGCGTCGTGCAAATTGCGGGTCTCGTCGCTCGTCGGATTGTCACGTTTTCGCAGGAAGGCGATATGGTGGGCGTGGGCCAGCGTTTCGGCTTGATACGGTTTGGATCGCGCGTGGATACGTTTTTGCCGCCTGGGCACGGACCGCTCGTCGCCGTCGGACAGCGGGCCATAGCCGGCGAAACGGTGTTGGCTGATTTGAAGTCGTCGGAGCCCGAGCGGGAAGCCCGCCGGGTTTGAACTAAGAGTCTCAGCATGGTGAGCGCGATTTGCGATCGATGAACCGTGTCAGGGCGTGATTGATTTGTTTGACTCTGCCCGCGGATGGAGGCGAGCATGGACCCCGAACTGCCGCAGATCGAAAAAGAGATCACGCGACGCCGTCGGCGCCGCATGTTTTCACATTCGCGTATTCCGGTGCGGATGCTGGTGCCGAATTTCTTTACGCTGCTCGGGTTGTGCGCGGGGCTGACGTCGATCCGAATGTCGATCGAGGAGCGCTGGGATGTTGCGCTGGCGGCTATCGTGTTCGCGGCCATGCTCGATGGTATCGACGGCCGGGTGGCGCGCTTGCTCAAGGCCTCGTCGCGGTTCGGTGCCGAACTCGACAGTCTGGCGGATTTCGTGAACTTCGGTGTGGCCCCCGCGATTCTACTCTTCACTTGGGGACTGGTCGACATCAAGAGCATTGGCTGGATTTGCGTCATGATGTTCGCGTTGGCCTCCGCGCTGCGATTGGCCCGTTTCAATGTTGCGGTCGACGAAGAAAAGCCCAAATGGCAGTCGAATTTTTTTACCGGCATGCCCACACCCGCCGCCGCCATCGTCGTGCTGTTGCCGTTCTACCTGGGCAATCTTGGACTTGATGCCAACGTTTCGCGCGTCGCGATGAGCGTTGTGCTGCTCTATACGGTGGTGATCGCCGTGATGATGGTATCGACCATCCCGACGTATTCGGGCAAGCTCCTGGGCGAGCGTATCCGGCGTGAGTGGGTGCTGCCGATTTTCATCGTCGCGATTGCACTCGTGGCCTGTCTTGTGACCTACCCGTACGAGACGCTGGCGATTGCATCCGTGAGCTATCTTGCGTTTATTCCGTTGAGTTGGCGCAGGTTTGTCGCCAAGGAACGGGCAACCCAGTCTGACCCGGGTGCCGGTGCAGCGTCGAACACAGCAGGGGTACCGGAGACGGCCCGCGTCATTGACCTGCGCCCGGTCGAGCCGAAGCGCTGAAGGCAGGACACAGCATGCACGTCGAAGAGTTAGCGATTCGGGATGTGAAGCTCCTGATGCCGCGCCGGTTTGCGGACGCGCGCGGATTTTTCTCAGAGACATTCAGCGAGAGGAACTGGAAGGAAGCCGGCTTTGCGGCTCAATTCGTTCAAGACAACCACGCTTATTCGGTCGACAGGGGCGTTGTGCGAGGCCTGCATTTTCAATTGCCGCCGGCGCAGCAGGACAAACTGATACGCGTGACACGCGGGTCCATTCTCGATGTCGCGGTCGATATACGGCGCGGGTCGCCGACGTTCGGGCAGCATGTGACGGCCGTCATCTCGGCGGAGAATTGGCGGCAGATCTGGGTGCCTGCAGGGTTCGCGCATGGCTACGTCACGCTCGAGGAGCACACGGAGGTCATCTACAAGGTGACGAACTACTATGCGCCGGCGCTGGATCGCGGACTACGCTGGAACGACCCGGTGCTGCAAATCGATTGGGGCATCGCTGAAGCAGTTGCCATCCTATCCGACAAGGATCGCAAGCAGCCGATGCTGGCCGACGCACCGGACCTCTTTTGACGAGATCAGCGGGGCGCGTTCGGTCTCAGCAAGCGCTCGCGTAACGAAAGGCGATCCCCACTCGCTGGTGCTGCGGCGGCTGGCTGGACCATCGGTGTAGCCGGGGCCGTGTCGCGGCGGAGAGGTCCACCGCCGGCTACCGCACGCGAACCGCCATTTGCGGCCTGATTGCCGGCAAACTGCGGTGCATGTGGCGCTGGCCGCACAGGCGTGGTGCCACGAGGGGCGGGCTCGGCGGCATCCACCGCTTCGGTGCGAGGCGTACCAAAGTGCATCGTATCAGCAAGCATCGCAGCCTGATGGTTCGTGTCGACGCCGTTGCCACTTCCAGCGGTGCGCCAGCGTTCGACGACCTGATCGAGGAAATTTTCGTCGCCGACCGAGCTCTGCCATTTCTCGGAGAATTTGGCGGTCGAAGAGCGCGGCAGGCGGTCTTTCGGCAACTCATCGAACTTGATGCGCACGGGCAGTGCCACGCCATCGCCGAATGCAAGCGCTTCGCGTTGGCCAAGAGCGGGCAGGAATTCGAGCAGGCCCGAGCCGGTGTCGGAGATGGCGGACGAGACGATGGCCTGGTCACGGTCATTCGACATGCGCAGGGCGAAGACGGTGTTGCACTGGGAAAGGATCGTGGGGTCGATTTCTGCCGGGCGCTGCGTGACGATGCAGAGGGAGGCTCCGTATTTGCGGCCTTCCTTGGCGATCTTGGCGATGGCGCGCTTGCACGGCTCGAAACCCGCAGTGGCGTTCAGGGGAACGTAGCGGTGGGCTTCCTCGCATACGAGTGTTACGGGTACCTTGCCTTCGCTCCAGAGTGCGAAGTCGAATGTCATTCGGCACAGGACCGAGACGACGACGTTGACAATCTCGGTCGGGATTCCGGTCAATTCGAGAATGGTGATCGGCTTGCCCTGGACGGGGACGCGGAAGATGCGGGACAAAATCTGCGCCATGCCATCATAAACGGTCAGCGACCCGAACATGAAGGCATAGCGGCCGTCCTGCGAAATGGTGTCGATACGCGAGCGCAGGTTGCGATAGGGAGCGAGATCGCGCTTGTTTTCGAGCTTGCCCATCCGTTCGTCGATGAGGCCGGTCAAATCCGAGATGCGATAGGGCACCGGCGTGTCGACGGTAAAGCGGCCGTGATCGATGACGCCGCGGCGCACCTTCTGATTGTCGGCTGCGCGGCCGGCTGCATAGCGGCTCTTGGCGAGCGGGATCAGTTCCTGGAGAATTTCGATTTCGTGCTTGCGCTCGGGATCGCCAACGAGGACTTCAATGGCCTCTTCGAAGTTCAGCAGCCACAGCGGCAGCTGCATGTTCCACGGGCTGATGACTTCGGCGAGTTCACCGAAAGCGGTGGCATATTCATTGTGCGGGTCGAGCAGCACAATATGAGCGGCGGGATGCTGGTCGAGGATGGAGCGCAGGATCAGCGCGGTGGTGCATGATTTGCCTGTTCCGGTCGTGCCCAGAATAGCAAAGTGCTTGCCGAGCAGGTCGTCGATGCGGACGCGGGCGTCGATTGTCTGGTCCTGTCGGATGCAGCCGACGCGGACGGAACGCGTGTCGCTGCCGGAAAATGCGAGCGTCAGTTCCGCTTTGCTTGCAACGCGCACGCGGTCGCCGAGGCCGGGGTACACGGTAACGCCGCGGTTGAACGTAGCCGCGCTGCCATTGGCGTTGCGCCAGAGTTCGCCGACAAGGCCAAGTTCCGCGATCCAGATTTCGTTGTCGCCGTCACGCTGGGCGGGCACCGGCACGCTGAGCGCCGATACGATGGCGAGCACGACCGTATTGGCCGTATCAATCGCCAGCAGCGTGCCCATTTCGGGCCGGTCCTGGATATTGCGAATCGTGCCGTCTTTAGGCGTGTCCAGCAATACGATTGCTTTCGATCCCGTTACGGAGACGATGCGGCCGATCGAGCCGTCGAAACCCTTGAGCGCAACTGTTTGCGCACCCGCAACGGGATTTTGCATGATCTCTTTCATTGCCCTTCGGTCCTTAAAATAGAGACGGGCCACCGCTGCCCAGAACCGCATCGCGCGCTTCACGAATGTTGATTGTGGAGGAGGATGGTAGGATTACGCCGACTTCCGTCCCGATGCCCTTCTCGGTCTTGATCGTCATCTGCCCGCCGTGCAGTTCGATGAGCGATCGCGCAATTGGAAGGCCAAGGCCCGTGCCTTCGCGCCACCGCGCGCGGCCGCCATCGACTTGTCCAAACGGGATGGTGGCGAGTTTCAATTCGTCCGCCGACATGCCCACACCGGTGTCGCGGATCATAACTCCGACGCCGCCGTCATTCAGACGGACCGCCTCCAGCTTGACTGCACCGCCCTTGAGCGTGAACTTGATCGCGTTCGAGACGAGGTTGGAGAACGCTTGCTGCAGCTTGGCAGCATCGCCCCGGACCAGCGGGAGATTGGTCGCAATCTCACAGTCTAGGTTGATGCCGGCTTCCCGGGCCGCGTTGCGACCCGTCGAGAAGGTGGCCTGAATGACGTCCTCGATGCTAATTTCGCGTGCGTCGAGGGTGTAACGTCCGCTCTGTATCTTCGAGATGTCGAGGATGTCGTTGATAACCGAGAGCAGGTGACCGGCCGCGTCGAGGATGAGCTTCGAATATTCGACGATTTCCGTGTCAGGTATGCGGCGCTTGTCGTGTTCACTCAGGATTTTCGAGAAGCCAATCATGGTGTTGAGCGGCGTGCGAAGCTCGTGGCTCATATTGGAGATGAATTCGCTTTTGACGCGATCCGCCAATTCGGCCTCGATACGAGCCGCGTGCTCGGCTTCGCGGGTGCGTTGACGCAGGATCGCTTCGCCGATGAGAGAAGCATATTCTCCCATGAGCGAGGTGTTCTTCTGCTTGCCGATAGAACCCCGTATCATCGCTGTGCCGCTTGTCAGATAATCGACAAGAGCCTATCGGCGAATGGATAAGGCCGGGTTAACCCAATCCATCGCGTTCTAACTTCCTGACGGCCCCTCAACGCACGGTGAAGCGGAAAGGTACTAAAACAACAAGAGGTTGCTGATTGACTTCCTGTGGCATCGCGGGGAAAGGCGCTGCCTTCTCAATGGACGCGATGGCGGCTTCGTCGAGCTGCTTGTTGCCGGAACTGCGGGCGATTTCGCGTGTCAGCAGCTGTCCAGCGGAATCGACTGTGAACCGGACGAGAGCGGTTCCGGCCTGGCGTGTGCGCGGGTTGATCTTCCGTTTCTCAAGGTGCGTGCGCAGCGTGCCGAGGTACTTGCTCTGCGCCGTTGTATCGCCGCCTGACTTGGTCGCGCTGGCCGCGCGTTTTTCCTCGACAGCCACCTGCGCCGCTTGTTCGATAGTCGCAAATTGCGGCGGCACCGGCTCGGTCACCGGCTCAGGCTTGACCTCTTCGATTTCCTGATCAGGACCCGTTTGGGAGCCGATGACCTTCGTCTCCTCGACTTCCTTCAGTTCCTTGACCTCTTCAATCTCCGGGCGGGCTTCACTGGCCTCAAGCGGCTCGGCCTCGACGGCTTGAACCGACGTTTCGTCCTGGCCCCAAAGATCCAGGCCTTCGATTGCAATGCCCTGTTCGACAACAAACTGATCGTCGCCGTCACCGGCATCCATCGCCGCGCCGCCCGGTACGGCAAGCAGCCACGCTACGAACGCAGCATGGAGGGCTATCGATAAGAGCCAAGTGATGGGTGTCAGCGACATGGCGGCGTGTACGGTCCTTGATCGGATCACGGGGCCGGAGCTGGGACCGACGGCGCGGGGCTGGCTGGCACAGGGCTTGCCGCCGATGGCGATGCGGCACCGGCGGACGGCTGCTGCGACAGAAGTGAAACGCGGCTGAAACCGCTCTGGCCGACTTGACCGAGGAGGTCCATCACGTCGCCGTAAGGGTTCTTTTTGTCGGCGCGCACGTAAACAACCGCGTCACCTTCAACTGCGCGCAATTCGCGCAGCTTCGGCACGAGACTGTCGCGACCTACGAATTCATTGCGGATTTGGAATTTGCCGTCCGGGGTCAGGGTGACAACCATCGGCTTTTTGGATTGGCCAAGTTTGGCCGCCGTCGTCTTGGGAAGTTCGATTGGAACGCCCGTTACGAGAAGCGGCGCCGCCACCATGAAGATGATCAGCAGCACCAGCATCACGTCCACCATCGGCGTGATGTTGATTTCAGCCATCGGGCGATAGCCGCCGTCTTCGCTGTCTGCGGAAGAAAGATTGGCGCTCATGCCCATCAGTAAGCCTTTCCGGCACGCAATGGCTCGATGCCGGTTCGGGTGGTGGGTTCAGCCGCAGGGCGCGACAGCTGCTTGGCGATTTCGGCAAGAGCCGTGTTGCCGCGCTGCGCTGCGCGACCGAGTTTCACGGCATAATGGTTGTAAGCCATCACGGCCGGAATAGCGGCCGCAAGACCGAGTGCGGTTGCAAACAATGCTTCGGCGATACCGGGCGCGACCGTTGCGAGGCTGGTGTCTTGCCGCGCTGCGATGGCGGTAAAACTGTTCATGATGCCCCAAACGGTGCCGAAAAGGCCGATGAATGGGGCTGCGGACCCAATCGTTGCAAGAAACGGCAAGCCGGCTTCGATCGATTCCAGTTCGCTCTTGAATTTAAGCTTCATCGACCGTTCCAGCCGGGCGCGGACTTCGCTGCGGGCTTCGCCGCGCGAGACGCCGTCAGCGGCCTCAGATTCTGCGGCGGCAAGTATGGTGCGCACAAGGCCGTCGGCGGGCGTTGCTGCGTCAGCGCCGGATGCCAGCTTTTCGAGTGCGCCAATGTCCCGCTTGAGCCGCCAGGTCCGAATTGCCTTTTCTAGGACAAGTGCCCAGCACGCGATTGAAGAGAGGACGAGCAGCAGCAACACACCCTTCACAATAGGGTCGGCGGATGCGATCAGGTCCATGATGGAGATGGTGGCCTGCGGGGAAGCGGTCAGTAACACGGGTCATTCCTTCGCGTTGCGGGCCTTCGCGTTGTGGGGCGCGGCTATTTCGAAATCTGGACGTTGCTCAGCGACTTCAGCGTGATCGCGTCCAAACACTTGTCGACAGGACCGGTGTCGGATTTGCATTCCATCACGTCGTGTACGAGAAAGCTGCCAATCTTGTCGCACTGCGTGCCATCAAGATCGAACATCTTGACGGTTTTTTTGGTGCTTTTGAGCGGAGCCAGATCGAGCATCAGACGGCGGCCGATGACGCCGTCGGTATGAAACAGGATGAGATCGAGCTTTAAACTTTGGAACGCGACGGCACCGGGATTGTCGACGACAGTGTAAACGCGGCAACCCTTTTCGACGGGTTCAAGCTTATTGAGTTCAACCGAGATGGTCGGGGAGATTGCTGGAGCGGACGCGCTCGGAGCGGGTGCTGCGTCCCCCGCACGCGATGCGATCGGCCAGAAGGCAAGCCCGACCGAAACGAGCGCCAGGGCTCTTATGTTTTTGATTTGCAATTGTTTTCTCCCAGTCGTCTTGCGCTGTCTCTGCTTATTGCTGGCCGGCTCTTCTGAGCGTTTTGTCGGCGCTTTAGCGGCTTTCGCCAGGTCATCTTTTGTGTCTGTATAACCTAACATTTCCGGTCCGTCTCCGCTGCGGAGCATTACGTTTCGATAACGTTTCGCACGGACGAAGCGGAGGAAGTAAAAGGCCTTTTAGCGCGTCCTTGATTAGCGGTCGAAGCCACTGGCGATCAAGGCATTTTCCCGTGACCAATTCGGAGTGCTCCCGGCGGCGACGGTCGGGAAAAAGTCCCGATGCAGAGTTGTCACAGTGGAGGTTATTTGACGCTCGGACGGCACATCGGGAGAGGCTCCTATTGCCCGCATTTTGCGAACAGAACTATCAGGGACATCAGGCTTTTTATATGATGGGGCAACGATGTCCGAGGCGTTTATTCGCAATGTGTTCGCTGCAGCGGTCGTGGCGGCGAGCGTTTCGCCTGCCGCCGCGCAGACGACGCAAGTGCCACCGGCTCCTACACTCCCCGCTCCTGCGCCCCCGGCGGGAACCACGCCTCCGCCAGCCGCCGCGACGGCCGAGCCGGAGCCTGTTGCTCCCTCCGATGCGGCACTCCCCGAAGTCACGGTCACTCAGACGCCGGTGAAGCGGGTTTCCGGTCCGCCGTCGTCGCAAGCCAAGGTGCAGATTGCGCCGGGTCCGGTTGTCGGCGGTTCCGGCACGGCGGTTGGCGTACCTGCTGCAGGTGCCGGTGGTGGCGGTACGGGTGCCGGCAGCGACGGAAGCGTGAGCCTCTCTAAAGTCCCCGCCGCGGTTTCGCAGGTGACGGCGGACCAGATTACCGCGGATGGTACCCGCCAAGTGCAGCAGGTGCTGCAAAAGCAAGTACCCGGCATCCTTCTGACCGACACAGCGGGCGGTGGCCTTAGGACCGATATCCAGTTTCGCGGATTTGACGCCTCGCCAGTCGGCGGGCGTTCGCAGGCTCTTGCCGTTTATCAGAATGGCGTCCGCATCAACGAAGCGTTCGGCGACACCGTCAACCTCGACCTGATCCCGTCGATTGCGATCAGCGACATTACCGTGCTCGGCGCCAACCCTCTGTACGGTCTCAATGCTATCGGTGGCGCCATCGGCATTACGATGAAAGATGGTTTCAGTTTCCAGGGCGGCACGATTGACGCCATGGGCGGCTCGTTCGGCCGTGGGCAGGTCGCGATGGAGGCCGGCGGAAATTCAGGAACGGTCGGTGTTTACGCAGCGCTCGAACTGCTTCGAGAAACAGGGTACCGAGATTTTTCCGATGCCGACGTCGAGCGATTTTACGGCGACATCGGCTTCAAGGGGAGCGCGGTCGAAGTTCACATGAGCCTCACCGCTGCCCAAAGCAGCGCCGGCGTCGTTGCCGCTTCACCCATCGACGTGCTCAACGTCGATTGGAACCGCACATTCACCAGTCCGCAGGATACCGATCTCGAAGTTCTCATGCCGACCTTGAGCGCCAAGGTGCAGGCGACGGACACGCTCTCGTTCAGCGGCATCGGTTATTACCGCAAGTTCAAGTCTGACGTGGTCGACGGCAATCTTTCGGAAGCCGAGCCGTGCGACGGCTTCGATGAAAATGACGGGTCTTCACCCATTTGTGTCGAGGGTGACGAACTACTGAACGATGTTAACGGGCTGCCCATTACACTTGGTCAAATTGTCGTCGACCCAACGGAGTATGGGCTTGGCTCGATCGAACGCATCGACACTGATTCGCAAGGCTTCGGTGGATCGTTGCAGGCGGTCTCGACGGCCGAGGTTTTCAGCCGGCCGAACCGCTTTCTGGTTGGTGTCAGCTACGACGGCGGTCGCGTGGATTACAATACGTCCAGCGAACTCGGCGAAATCGGCAATCGATTTGTCGTGTCCGGTTCTGGTGTGATCGCAGGCTTGCCAGAAGACTTCGATCCAGACAGCGAAGAGGGACCGGAACTTGCACCGCGTATTCTGAAGACGGAGAACGACTACGTCGGCTTGTATTTTACCAATACGATGGACGTGACGGAGGCGTTCGCATTCACAGTCGGTGGCCGTTACAATTTTGCCCGCATCAAGATCGCGGATGAAACGGGGCCGCTCAACGGGGGTGTCGGCTACCTTCCTGATCTGAACGTTTCCAATACATACGAGCGCTTCAATCCCATGGTTGGGGGTACGTACAAACTGATGCAGGGTTTAACGGCCTACGGCAGCTACTCGGAAGCCAACCGTGCCCCCACGGCGGCTGAATTAGGTTGCGCCGAAGAGTTGAACCCCTGCTTCATCGAAAGCTTTCTGACCGACGACCCGCCGCTGGAGCAGGTTGTCTCGCGCACGGTTGAAATCGGCCTGCGTGGTGAAGAGAAGTATTTCGACAACTCGCTGCTGACCTGGAGCGCTGGGCTGTTTCGTACCCTTAATCAGGATGACATCATCAATGTGGGTTCTGAAATCACGGGTCGCGGCTTTTTCCAGAACGCCGGTGATACGCTACGCCAAGGCGTTGAATTGGCCCTCGGGTATCAAACACGGCGTTACTCGCTGTACAGTTCCTACGCCTTCGTCGATGCCACCTACCAGGATGATCTGATCCTGCCCGCACCGAACACGCCGAACGGAACCTTTGAATGTGGTACTGATCCTGGTGAAGAAGGCAACTGTCAGGCGGTTTCCGATGGTGATAATCTGCCGGGCATTCCTCAGCATCGCTTCAAGGCCGGTTTCGAATACTGGCTGACGCCGAAGTGGAAGTTTGGCTCTGACTTCCTCGCCGTCTCCGACCAGTTTTATTTTGGTGACGATGCCAACAACAACCGCAAGCTCCCCGGCTACACTCGTGTCGACCTGAACACGTCCTACAAGCTGTCGGACAATGCCGTGGTTTACGGACTGATCCGCAACCTGTTCGATCGCGAGTACGGTCTTTACGGAACCTTCTTTGATGTTGAAGAAGGCAACGAGGTCAGTGAAGCCGCCGGCTACGGCGAGCCTTTCTTCGATGATGCGCGCTCAATCTCACCGGTCCAGCCGTTCGCAGTTTATGGCGGACTTCGCCTCACGTTCTGAGCATACGGCAACCTCAATTGAGAGGGCGGCTATGTGGCCGCCCTTTTTTCTTTGCCGATATGCGTGTCGTCTCAGACACGCAAAGGCTGAAAGCAGCGATTCAGATGAGGAAAGTTTCCCCTGCTCACGATTGCCGCGGGAAAAATGGTAGCCTTCGGGGCAGTAAAATTCCTGAAGCGCTGGATCAATGTCGCTCATTCCGTTCCGATACCCCCACCTTATGAAAGCTGTTGCTCTGGCGGCGGCGACTTTAGCTCCGAGCGGCGTTGCGGCAGGTCCTTCGATCGGGCAGTTCGAGCTGAAGACGCTGGAGTCGGCTCCAGGCTTTCTCGAGTTTCAGAGCCAGAATGCATGGTCATTTGGGCAGCCCGGACGGCAAAACGCCGACAGCGGCGGCGAAACGATCTTCGACGACAATACCGTCATTCGGCAGCGCGAAGCTATCGAGATGGAGATGGGGCTTACCCGCTATCTCAAGATGCGTATCGGCATCGAATTCGAGCAGGAACGTGTCGAAGACCCCGAGACGCTGGGGGAGGCTAACGAATTCGACGCATTGAAGCTTGATGAAATCGGGGCCGAGGTCATCGGCATCATTGTTCCGCGGGACGGCGATGGATTCGGCCTCGGCGCGGTCGTGGAGGTCGAGCGGCCGCTTGAGGCGGGCGAACAAATGAGCGTCATTCTGGGTCCGATTATCGAATTTGCTACAGGTCCTTGGTTGGTCGCCGCTGTCCCGATGCTGGTCCACGATTTTGGCGGAGAGGCCGATGAGGACGGCATCAAGGACGACAAGTGGGATTTCGCCTACGCGGCGCAGTTGGCCTACCAGTTCTCCGAGACCTGGACGCTGGCGCTGGAAGCATACGGCACGGTTGAGCGTCTTGGCAGTACTGGAGAACGGAGAGAAGCGGCGCTCGCTTTCGGCGATCACGATCAGCACCGGATCGGTCCGATTTTTTATTACACTCGTGATTTCGGACGCAGCCTGCGACCCGACCCGCGACGTGACGAGGATGGCAGTGCGGAAACGAGCGAGCTCACGGTTGGGCTCGGGTTTCTGGCGGGGCTCAACGAGATTACGCCGGACGGCACCGTGAAGTTGAGTGTCGAGCTCGATTACTGATCTTGCGTCGAGACGCCCAGGCGCGCTGGAAGAAAACGCGAGGCTATCGGTGGCAAGCTGGCTGGCGCGAGTTTTTGTTGGGCGGTATCAATTTCGGCAATCGCCGTTTCGAGGGCGCTCGCGACATTTTCCAGGCCCGGCACCGATCGAGCATCGTCGCGCATATAGATGAGCGTCTCGCGAACCGTCGAGAGGTCGATGGATGGCGGCCAGGGGCGATGGCGGGAGATACGAAACACGGATTTGCTCCTCGTCGGACCTTAAATAAGCGTTAGCGGGATAGCAGTGGCTTCGCAAGAAGCGTGCCCCGGTAATTTGCAGATTTTCTCGCGTGGCCGTCCCGTAAAGGGACAACAGTCACGACATTTCGACCGTTTCTGGGGGAGATCCTTTACCGTGCTGTTTCAGGATGCGTTTGACCGGCGTCGAATAAGCGCCTCCGCATTCATTCAGAAGGACCGCGTCTTTTGGGAACGCGCCCGGGAATCCTCATCATCGTTGAAAACCTGACTGTACCGCTTGATCGGCGCGTATGGCAGGAGGCGTGCGCGCTTCGTGACGCCGGCTACAAGGTTTCGGTGATATGCCCGAAGGGTGGAATTCACACCGCGCCCTACGAATTGCTCGACGGCGTGCATGTGTTTCGGCATCCGCTGCCCATTGAGGCGCGCGGAGCACTCGGATATGTCGGCGAATATTCGACCGCGCTCTTTTTCGAGTTTGTGCTGTCGATCAAGGCTTACTTCAAGGTTGGCTTCGATGTGGTGCAGGCGTGCAATCCGCCGGATCTGCTTTTCATCATCGGCGCGTTCTGGAAGTATCTGTTCGGCAAGCCATTCATTTTCGATCATCACGATATCAATCCGGAACTCTATGAAGCCAAGTTTGGCCGGCGTGGTGCATGGCACCAGTTGCTGGGCTTTCTGGAACGCCAGACATTTCGCGTTGCCGACGCGGCGATTGCCACCAATGAGACCTTCCGAGATATCGCGACCGGCCGTGGCGGCATGGATAAGGACCGGGTTTTCATCGTTCGCTCGGTTCCCGATACGAGCCGCTTTCGGCGGGTGGAAGCAAATCCCCAGCTGCGCAACGGTCGCCGGCATCTGGTTGGCTTCGTTGGCATCATGGGCGCGCAGGACGGCGTCGATTTGATGGTCGATGCGATGAAAGTGATCGTCCACGACCATGGCCGCCACGATGTCCAGGCGCTCATCGTCGGTACGGGGACCGAGTTGCCCTATCTGACAAAACTGTCGGCGCGGCACGGGCTTCAGGACTACATTACATTTCCTGGATTTCAGTCGGGCTTGAGCCTGCTGACCGCAATGTCGACCTTCGATATCGGCATCATTCCTGATCCCAAAAACGTTTATAACGACAAGATCTGCATGAACAAAGTGCTGGAGTACATGACGCTCGGCATTCCGTTCGTGCAGTTTGATCTGGTTGAGGGCCGCAAGATGGCCGCGGGTGCGGCACTGTATGCTGAAAACAACTGTCCCTCGTCGCTGGCGCGGTCAATGTTGACACTGCTCGACGATGCGGAGCTGCGCGAACGCACGGCGGCGGAAGGTGTTGCTCGGGCAAAGTCTCTGCTGCGCTGGGAAGAAGAACGCGGTCGGTTGCTTGCTGCTTACGACTGCGCGCTGGGCAGCCGGGTGCGGGCAGCGGCGCGTCCAGTGGAAATGCCGGCTCTCGATTAGGCCGGTCGCACATCAATGCATTCGAACTAGGTGCGCAGAAGGCCGTGGAGTCGGTCGCGCGTTTCAGGCATCAGCGCGGCGGCTGCGGCCGCGACCACGCCGAGCGCCAGTACGAGTGCGAGCGCCCGTGGTAGCAACGGACTTGGCGTCGTCGCGATGAGCGCCATACCGGCTGCCAGCGCCGCTGGAATGAGGAATGCGGCGCGGCGCGCTAATGAGGCCGAAAGGCCTTTCACATGTGCATTCATACGCCAAGAGATATAAGCCAGCGAGGCGATCTCGCCAAGAAGTCCCATCGCTGCTACGGCTTCGAGGCCCAGTCCATAAGCTGCAACGGCAATGGCAGGAATGAGCGCCAGGGACCTGATCAAACCTGCGATCAGGAACGGCTTCGTTTCACCGGTCGACAGCAAAATCATTCCAGGCACGGCTTGCAGCATGCGCACAGCCCACATGGCCGAGAGCCATGCCATGACCGCGCCGAGCCCGCTGAAATTCGGCCCGAAGGCGACCTCCAGAATGAGGCCACCCATCAGCATTGCCGTCACAAGATAAACCGCGGCGACAATCGCAGTCGCTTCCGTCATGGCGGCAAACTGCCGGGCGAGACGAGCGGCGTCGCCGCGCGCGGCAGAAAAGAGCGGCAACATGAGCGACTGGCCAACCTTGGCGGCGATCAAGCCGGGAACCATTGCGACCATGAATGCCGCGCTGTAGCCGGCGAGTTCCTCAATCCCGATCAGGCGGCCGATGACGATGCGATCGCCGTGATAGACCGCGATGAGCGGAAATGCGCTGAGCCAAATCGGCCAGCCGAAGTCGAACAGCCGCTTAAGCACCGAAAAATCGATATTCAGCGCATAAGGCCGCTCGGCGACAACATGGGAGACCGAGAGCGTCATGCCGGCCTGTATCAGCGACAGCCAGACGACCGCGTAGAAATTGGGGGCGTAAGTAATGATCGGCCACGTCAGAAGCAGGGCCGTGGCCTGGGGAAGAATTTCGGTCCACAGGAAGGGCCGGTTATCGAGCCGGCGCTGCGCCCGGCGACAGTCGAGGTGCTGGAAGCCTTTGAGGATCGGAACGAGGGCAATTGCAGCGATCGCGCCTTCTGCCGCCGGTACGGCAAAGAAGCCTGCGATGGCCCCTGCGGACGTCAATAGAACGGTGCCGATAAAGAGGCCGCGAATGACGAGTGCCGTATGGTTGGCGGCGACGAAGTGTGGCTCGTCGCCGTCGGGTGCCTGGATGATAAGCCGGTCGACGCCGAGGTCGGTGAGGCTGTCAAGCAGTTGCAATAACAGCGTCAACAGTGCGGCAACGCCGAAGTCGCCTTTGGCAAGCATGTGGCCGAGAAGTGCATTGCGGCCGAACGAGAGAAATTGTGAGGCAGCGAAACCCGACATCAGCATCGCGCCCTGTCCGGCAATGCGGCGGGTCAGGGTTGGCGCTGCAGACGCTGGTGTCGTTTGCATGGTCGTCAAACCTTGCCGGCTGCAATCGGGCGCGGCAGTCGGCGTAGCAAGCCAGCGTATGGCCGGGCAGCGAGGCGGCCGGATGCGCGATCAAGCCCTGATCCCGACAAGCGAAGAAGTGTGCATGTCGTTTGCATCCAGCGCGGGCGCAGTGCGTGGCTCCACTTGGCGCGGAACGCTTCTTCGGCACGATAAAAGTCGTCATTCTTGTTGCCGCCCGACAGGTGCAGCAAGTGGAAGTCGATGACCCAGGCGGTATGGCCGGCGACATCGGCGTTGAGGCAGAGGTCGGGACCGTAAAAGTGGAAGCCTTCAAGATCGGCCGAGCAGCCGATGCGCGCGCCGCGCTTCAGCACAATAAAATTTTCGTCGAGGCTCATGACTTTCTGCGGCAGGTTGCCGGAGTTGCGATCGGCGCCGTGCGGATCGGAGATGCGGTGCGCCAGGATGCCGGGAGCCAGGCCGCCAGCGTTGCCGGCGAGTGCCCAAACGCTATCGCGTGCGTCCAAATCCGCAAGACAGCGATCGAGCTTTTCGATGCCGTCGGAGATCAGGCGGACGTCCTGGTGGCACAGGATGACATAGCGGCCGCGCGCGGCATTGATCAGCGCGTTGAGACCCCGATAGGCGCCGGTTTGGCGCGGCCCGGAGTTGTCGATATAGAGAATTTCCGAATTCATCGCGTTAAAGCCGCCCGATGAAAACGTCTCGCGCATGGCGGCGAACTGATCCGGCTTGTTGACCAGCGTGGCGATGGTGTAGCGCGGCACGCCTGCTGCGGCGCACGGCAGGGCGACATTGATCGTCGGCTCATTGTCGATCATGAGGCGGCCTTCATGTTCGGAGCGGTTGACACGTCGACGTCGAGTTCGCAATAACCGTCGCGCCAATGCGGTCGGGCCGACCATACCGCTTGCCACGTTGCGGCGGCATCGCGGGACTTCGCATTTGGTCTGACGCGCGCGAGGATGGTGCAGGCGAGCCAGCGCGAAAGCGGCCAAAGCGCCAAGAGGGTTTGTCCGATGGCGGCGGTGCCGCGGGGCCAGTGGCGGGCGATGAGGGTCGACTTTGCGGCGAGCAGCTTGACCATCTTGCCGGTGCGGGTCTTTTCGGATGCCCCGCCGTAATGGATGATGGTCGCTTCGGGCGTTATCATCGGCCGCGCGCCGATGCGGCGGGCGCGAAGGCACAAGTCGGCTTCCTCGCCATACATGAAGAACACCGGATCAAAGCCGCCGAGCTTCTGCCACGTTGATCGCGGGAGCAGCAGGAAGCAACCCGACACGATGTCGACCTCGCGGACGCTGTCGCGCGGCCAGCCGCCGTAGGCTTCCGGATTGAAGACCGGCGAATTCGGGAAAAGCGCTGCCAGTCCCGAAGCGCGCATCGCGAGATTCCACGGCGTCATGCGCTGCCAGCACGAGGCGGGGTTGAGACGTCCGTCGGCAAAGATGGTCCGGCCGCCCCAGATCAGGGCCTGCGGGTTTTCGCGCGCGAAGGCTGCGAGGCGATCGATGGCGCGGTCGGTTACGATCGTGTCTGGATTGAGCAACAGGAGGTAATTCCCCGTTGCGTGTTGGGCGCCAAGGTTATTGGCGCGGCCAAAGCCGATGTTATCGGCAAGCTGGATCAGCGCCGTTTGGGCGGGATGATTGGCGATTGCATCGGCCGAGCCGTCGGTCGAGGCGTTGTCGACGACGATGATTTCACAGGTAACATCACGCGTTTCACGCACCACGGACGCGATGGCGGCCAGCGTCATCTCGCGGGTGTTGTAACTGACGATCACGATCGAAACGTCGATCTGGCGGGCGGGCATCACGCGCGGGGCTCCAAGGCAATCCGCTTGCCGGTTAACACTTTGTTAACGGCGCGTGGCGGATCAGCGGTCGGTTTACAGACAACATGCGCGACCTGCTTGAGGAAACGATTAACGCGGCTCGGGCAAACTGCCGTCCATTCCCGCTTGGCGTTTGCCAGGCTCACTCAGGGTCTGCAATTCCATGCTTCACGCCTCGCATGAGTGCACTGACGTCCAATCCGCCGACCGGTCGCGTTGCGATTTCGACGGTATTATCTGCATTGGCGGTTCGGATTGGTGGTATCACAACCGCGGTCATTTCGATTTCCAAGTCATGCGCCGTTTCGCGCTGGCCATGCCGGTACTGTTTGTCAATTCGCTGGGCGTGCGCATTCCCGATGCGTCAAAGCCGGGGCAGTTCGCGGGCAAGGTGCAGCGCAAGCTGAAGAGCCTCGCCCGCGGTGTGGTCAACGTCGAGAACAACTTCTGGGTGTTCTCGCCGGTCAGCATACCTGGGGGCGCTGGCAAAAAAATCTCGGGCTTCGCGCTGGCTCCGCAAATCCGCTTGGCTGTCCGCCGAGCAGGCATTACACGCCCGCTGCTGTGGATGCACTGTCCGGCTGGCGCCGATTTGATTGAAAACTTGAACCCGGTGGGCGTCATCATGCAGCGCACCGATCGGTTCGAAGCCTTTCCGGAAGGCGATCCTGTGCTTTTATCGCAGCAAGTAGCGACCATCCGGCAGGCGGCGGATTTGGTGATCTACTGCGCGCCGCATCTGATGGCGGAAGAGGCAAGCCAAGTGCGCAGGCAGCTACTCGTCACGCACGGGGTCGATTTTGCCACCTTCGTCGCTGCGGGGTCGAAGCGCGCGCAAGGCCCGTCCGATGTCGCCATTTTGCCCAAGCCCCGCGTCGGCTTTATCGGCGGCATCGATGCACATACGTTTGATCCGGCCCTGTTTCAGGCCGTCGCGCGGCAGATGCCGGATGTCACGTTCGTCATGATCGGTAGCTGTTCTTTACCGGATGGCTGGTGCGATCTGGCCAACGTGCGCTTTCTCGGTCGCAAGCCTTACGACATCATCGCTCGTTACATGGCCGCGATGGACGTCTTGATCATGCCCTGGAACAAGAGCGAGTGGATTCGGGCCTGCAATCCGATTAAGTTGAAAGAATATCTCGCCGTCGGAAGACCCGTGGTTACAACCGATTTCCCGGCGCTTGATGGCTGGCGCGATCTTGTTCGCGTGGCCAACGATCCGGAGAGTTTTACGTGTGCGATCCGGGCGGCCTTGGCGGAGGCGTATGATCCCGCACCCGCGCGGGCCCGTGTTGCCATTGAGACCTGGGATGCGAAAGCGCAGAGCATCCTGAATGCCGTCACCGAATTTGGGCTCATTCATCGGCCGGCTCCTGCGCCAGCGTCGTGGAGCGGAGCGTTGCGTGCGGCGCTAGCGCCAAGCGCGCCGGGTTGAGCGAATTATGAGTGGATCAAGTCAAAGCTATCGTCCCGATATTGATGGCCTGCGCGCCGTCGCGGTGCTGTCCGTCGTGCTCTATCACGCTGGCGTGCCCATGCTCCCGGGAGGCTTCGTTGGCGTTGATATCTTCTTTGTTATCTCTGGGTTTCTGATCACGCGCATCATCGCCCGCGAGATCGCCGATGATCGCTTTTCGATCGTGCGATTTTACGAGCGGCGCACGCGGCGGATATTTCCAGCGCTGTTTGTTATGCTCGGTGTGTCGAGTATCGTAGCCAGCGTTGTGCTGCTGCCAGCCGAAATGCTCGATTTCGGGCAGAGTTTGGCAGCCGCTACACTTTTTGTGTCAAACGTGTTTTTCTGGCAGACGACCGATTATTTCGGTGGCCCTGCACATTTGAAGCCGCTGCTGCATACATGGTCGCTCGCCGTCGAGGAGCAGTTCTATATCATTCTGCCGCTGCTGCTGCTGGTCTTGGCGCGGTTGTCGCGCCAGCGAACCATGCACGTGTTGTTGGCCGTGACGGCGCTATCGTTCGTGATCTCCATGTGGGCTGTAGCTGAAAAGCCGAATGCCGCTTTTTATCTTCTCCCGACACGCTTTTGGGAGTTGATGGCGGGGGCGCTTCTGGCTTTGGGCGCTTTTCCAGCAATCACATCTCGGCGGGTTGCAAGCTTTACGGCCTGTACCGGCGCGGGTCTGCTCGCCATCTCGATCTTTGGCTTTTCCAGTGCGACGGCCTTTCCCGGTGCACACGCCCTGTTGCCCGTTTTGGGGACCGTGCTGATCCTTTACGCAGGAATGTTCACGCGCGATACTGGCGTGGCACGGGCCTTGAGTTTGCCGCCGGTGGTCTTCGTCGGCATGGTTTCATATTCTTTCTATCTCTGGCACTGGCCGGTCCTGACCTTTGCCCGGATATGGCGTGGTGAAGTTTTGGGACCAGGCGAAACGGCATTGCTGGTCGGCGTCAGCTTTGCGTTTGCCGTCCTATCCTGGCGGTTTGTCGAGACGCCGTTTCGCCAGCGCCGTGTCGCAGCAGCCCGGCGACCGCTGTTTGGTGCGGCTGCTGTCGCCATGACGGTGACGCTAGCGTTTGGCGTCTTCGCGCACGCTTCACAGGGCTGGACACAACGACATGAAGGCTACGCTCCGCCGCTGATCGCCGGCCTGGACCAAATGAAGGTTGGCGTTTGCTTCCTCACGGATACGCAACAACCCGAACAGTGGGCCGGTACTGAAATTTGTCGCCATGGCCCGCCGGGTGCGCCGCTCGTGCTCGTGTGGGGCGATAGTTTTGCAGCGCATCTGGTGCCGGGCCTCAAGGATGAGGCGCCGCGTCAATTTCAAACGGTACAGATGACGGCAGGCGGCTGTCCGCCACTCCCGGAACTTGATATTCCCAACCGTCCGCATTGCCGGGCCTTTAATGCGCGCGTTCTTTCCGAGATCGAACGGCTGCGGCCGGATGTCGTCGTCGTCTCGGCGCGATGGGACCTCTATGTGCCGCGCGTCGCCAGCTCGGCGCAGTTAAGCGCGATGCTGCAGCGGGTGTCCGCCACCGGTTCACGCGTCATCGCTGTCGGTTCGAGCCCGACATTTGATTTCGCCAGTCCATATGACTTCGTTTATCGCAGTGGCCGTGCGTCGGCGCGCGCACATGACCGGCCAGCCGTCATTGCTGAACGGTCCGTGTCGGTCTTCGACCCCGTGCCGTTGTTCTGCACCGATGATCACTGCGACCTCGTCGGCGAGGCGGGGTTTTTATTCTTTGATGGCGGGCATTTCTCCGTCGAAGGCAGCCGCCGCGTGGCGCGAAGCCTTATTCCGAAGATCGACGGCCTGCTTGAAAGCCGGTCTGAAATCCAAACATCAGCCGCAAGCCACTAAACAGAACGGGAACGGGCGCCGCCGTCCTTAAGCTGGCAGGGCTGAGCCCGGCATAGTGAGCGGCCTTTCCGTGCGAATGAAACTTGGGTGCCGGCGGCGGACAGAGGCGCTCATTGTAGACGCGGCAAGGGTGACGCGCCGGGGGTCGGCCAGCGCGCTGCCGAGGCCCAGGAAGAAGTAGAGCAGCGCGTGCGGTACATTCCAGTAGTGAACCGTTGCGCCGAGCAGACAGATCGCAATGAGAGAGATCATCCACCCGGCCGACGTGCGCCGGCGCATAAGATCGGACGAACGCCGACCGCGCTTCACGACGCCGTAGCCGATCAAGAAGATGCCGGTGACAAGTAGCAGAAACGCGGGAATACCCGAACGCAGGGCGAGCACGAGCCAGTAAGCATCGATTGTTGTTGAATACATCCATTTCGGCCGCACCCAGTCAGCCATGCCAATGCCGATCCAGGGGCTGTTCCAAAGGTTCTCCAGGCCATACTCCCAAATCATCATGCGATAGAAGCCGGTCCAGGGGTCAAACGTGGCAATTGAGATCAGGATCTGGACCGGGGGGCGCTGCGCCGTCATCAGTACGCCCAGGTAAATACCGACCGCGATCGCGAGCGTTATTTGAGTGCGCAGTGGAATGCGCGCCGTCGATTTGTTCCAGCCCATCATGGCGAGCTGCATACCGAGGCTTAGAAGGGGTGCCGACGACATTGCGAGGAGAGCGGCGATGGTCATGCCGGCTGCCCGGATGTAACGCCACGTGCGGTCGGGTTCGGACATCCACACGAGCGCGAACATGGCGGCGCAGTACGTGCCGTAATGGATCGGATGATCGAAGGTTGATGCGGCACGCGCCAGGCCCTTGCGGAATTCCACCGCTGGCATCGGGTCGCCGCCAAGAAACTTACGCAGCGTCTCGTGGACGAAGTAGCTCCCGGTTATCGTGTCCAGCGTTGCAATCAATGCCGCCAGGATGATCGATACGAAGATAAGTCGCAGCGTGGCCTGCAGTGTTTCGAGATCGCGGATATAGGCGCGCGCAATGAGGTAGGCCCCGAGGCTCTCCAGGGCCCATGATCCGCCGAATGCAAAGCCAGCACTGCCGGCGTGCCAGGTGAAGACAAGCGTCTGCCAGATCGCCAGACCGAAGAAAGGAACATCATAGATTTGCAGCTTGCAATCGGGTCGCATCGCAAGGCGATAGAGCGCGAACGGGATGAACAGGAGAAAGACGACGCGGTGGGGCGACAAGCGCAGATCGCCGACAACGAGCGAAAGCTCGGTCGGAGAAATAAAGCTCAGGATCACCAGCATGATCGGAAGCGGTGTCTTCCTGAAAGCATCCAGCATTGACCGTTGTCCTCCCCCCTTGGGCCGGATCGGCAGATTAGTAGGCGTTGCGCCCCGTCAAAACAGCGAAGACGGTTTGCGTGATGATCTTGGTATCGAGCCACAGCGACCAGTTGCGGACATACGCGATGTCAGCCGCAACACGCCCTTCGATGCAGTCACGAGTTCGCGTTTCACCGCGAAAGCCGGAGACCTGCGCAAGTCCTGTCAGGCCCGGCTTCACCTGATGGCGATGGGGATACGTTCTCACGATCGCCGCGAAACGTTCATCGTGTTCGGCGAGGTGCGGGCGAGGTCCAACGAGCGACATTTCTCCCGTCAGGACATTGAAGAGCTGTGGCAGTTCGTCGAGGCTCGTGCGGCGCAGAATGCGACCGATACGCGTGACACGTGGATCTGCGACGGATGCCTGCTGCGCCTCGTTCCCCATGGTCTGCAGGGTCATCGTGCGAAATTTCAGAATCTCGATCGGCGTCTGGTTGCGACCCGTGCGGCGCTGGCGAAACAGGATGGGCCCCGGGCTATCGAGCTTGATGGCGAGTGCAATCAACGGAAACAGCGGCAGGGAGACGAGCAGCAGTCCGCCGGCGACGAGGATGTCCTCGCCGCGCTTCAGGATGCGCTGCCAGTCATCAATGGGCTTTTTTTTTACGTCGAGCAGGCCGACGGTGCCAATTGCGGACACAGTGTGAGCAGGACTGTCGTCGAGCAGGTCGGAGGAAATGTGCGTGACGACGTGGATGCTCACCGGTAGGACTTCGAGCTGGCGCGCAATGATTGCAATTCGGGTATCGGCGGACGATGGCAAGGCGATGATGATCTTGTCGATTTCGTTGGAGCGTGCCGCGCGAACGAGGTCTTCCAGGCGGCCGGCGACGTCGAGGCCTTCTGGGTCGACGCGATCCGTGCCCATGCGGTCGTCAAAGACGCCCGCGAAATGAATACCCGACGGTACGGCCTCGAGGTGTTCCTTGACGCGGCGGGCGATGGAGCCGGCGCCGAATACCGCAATGCGCTCGTCAAACACGCCTTTTTTTGTCAGCGCGGCATACAGGGGGTGAGCGACGGCGCGATTAAAGAGCAGCAGCGTGAAGCCGGCAGACAGGCCGACTGAAAGCCAGATCCACTCGTGGTCGGTACGCAACGCATGAGGCATCCCATGACCGAGCAAGCAGAGCATCGTTACGGCAAGGGCGGCGAACAGAAGGCCCGGCCGTAACGGTAGGTCGTGCAGGCGGTCGGGCGCATACATTCCGCTGAGGCGCAGCATCATGTGGACGATCACAGCGGCTGCAAATGCCGACTGAATGAGGAGACGCCAGTCCGCCACCATGCCTCCGGCCTGATTGTAGATCAATGCCGGCAGCAAAAATGCGGCCATAACGGCGACGATGTCGGCCACGCCGACCAGATCAGCTGCCAGGCGGCGCGGCATGCGGCGGCGGGGTGTTTTGCATGGTGCCGGCTGGCTCACGATTGCAGGTCCAGTGCCAATGTTACTTGGCGTCTGCAATTCGGCTTCAACGATCGACATGACAACTCCAAACACGCGTCCATGGCGCAATCGAACAACGCCGTGGACTTACACTTTCACTGACGAGGTTGCACTGAATCCGCTAAAATTCGATTGAAATTGCAGAGGGTTCATTCAGACGCGTTCAGGCTCGTATGAATACGTGATTGCGAATTGATCAGGATCTGGTTGGAACCCATGTCACGCGGCGCGCGGTGTGGGCTTGACCGCGGCCGGGCTCATGCGCGTGCCAAGGGCATAGCTATCTTCTAGCGCATGTTGCGCGACACTGTTCATGACAACGCCGGCGACCTTCTCGTGATTGTACCCGAGGGCGTGGAGGGCCCGCTTTGCGAGCTGCTTGGGTGTTCGGCGCCAGGTCGTCACGAACACGATCTGATCGGCATAGTCGGCCAGGATGCGGGCGTCGACGACAGGCAACAGCGGGGGTGCGTCGATGATGACGATGTCAAACTGCTCGGTGAGGGCATGCATCGTCTCGGCCATGCGGCGGGAGGCCAGCAATTCCGGCCGGGCGCTGTCGAGAGGCGTCGGGCTCATCGCAGGCAGGAAGTAAAGGCCCGATGCCGTGTCGTGCAGGATGGCGCTTTCGACGGGCTGGTTGCGCACGAGCGTGTCGAGAAGGCCGAAGGCCCGCTGCGGAGCCAGCTTGCGAGTGAGCGGGGCCCGGCGCAGATCGCCGTCGATGAGCAGCACGCGCTGACCGGTCAACGCGTAATGGTGAGCCAGGTTCGAGGCGATGATGTCGGCGCCTTCACCGGGCAGGCTTGAAGCGAGCATGATGATGCGAGATTTTCCGCTTCGATGACGCATGTCCAGTTCGCGGCGGATGCCACGCACGCTTTCGGCAAAGATGCCGCGAGGTTCGGCCAGCACGAGCCGGATTGCGCGCAGCGGGTCCAGCGCACTTGCAGCCGGCATTGCGGGAACGGAGGCGAGATGAGCGACTTCAAAGCTGCGCTCGACATCGTCGGGATGGCTTACGCCTGGGGTGGCGAATTCCAGTCCGAGCGCCAGCATGATGCCGAGGCCAAGACCGGCAAACATGGCGATGAGGATGATCTGCGTACGCTTTGGCGATGATGGGAATAGGGGCGTGTCCGCCTGTTCGACGATGCGGGCGTCGGGCAGCTGGAGATCTTGCGTTTCCGAGGTCTGCTTGTAACGAGTGAGCAGGGCTTCGTAGAGCTGCTTGGACGTGGTGGCTTCACGCTGCAACTCCATCAATCTAACGTTCGCGTCCTTGGCCGCAGCTTCCTGTTCCTTGAGGGTCGTCAGCGCCTGGCGGAGCTGCATTTCTTGGCGTTCGGAAACGACATACTCGTTGCGGAGGTTGGAAACCTGGCGCGTGATTTCGTCGGCTAATTGGCGTTCGGCTTCGCCGACTTCCGCTTTGACCTTCTGCATCTCCGGGTGACGAGGACCATAGCGCGTTTGCAACTCTGCCATACGCTTGCGTGCAGACGAAACCGATTCCTTCAAGCCCCGGACCGTGTTGCTGTCGAGGACCTCGGCGATGGTCGCGGTCCCGCCGTCGATCTTCGCGAGACGCTGGGCGTTTTCGTACTTGGCCTTGGATTGGGCGGTGGTGTTGCGAGCGGTGACCGTCTGCTCCATCAGCCGAGCCAGCTCCTTCTCGGAGAGGATGTTGCCTTCCGAATCGAAGATGTTGTTATCGGACTTGAACATTGCCGCCTTCCGCTCGGCGTCGGCCACGCGTTTCTGCATCTCGTTCAGCTTGGTTTCGAGGAGTTCGGTGGCAAATCCGGACGCCTGTTTCTTGTTGGCCAGATTGTTGGCGAGATACACCTCGGCAATGGTGTTGGCGATGCGCGCCGCCTTGACGGGATCGGCGGCGCTGAATTTGATTTCGAGCAGCAACGTCGTACGAACGCGCGCAACCTTGAGCCGGTCCTGGAAGGCGGCTGCGAGTTCATCGCGCTCAGGCGTCACCTCGCCGGGATGCGATTTGCCGACTCGCGTGCCGTTCGGATCGCGGTCGAGGCGGCCAGCGGTCGTTGACATCTCTGTCGCGGCAGCACGAGGCTGTTCCTGCGCCAGATATTGATCGAGGCCGAGAACGCTGAAAATTTGACGAATCCTGGAGCGTGGGCCGAATTCATCGTCGTCGCGAAGATTCAGAATATCGATGACCTGGAGCGCTATCGCGCGGGAAGATAGGACTTCGACTTCGCTGTCGATCGATGCGCTGTCGCCGCGCAAGTCCTCGATGACGCTATCGACTTGCGAGATCGTCTTCTTGCGGGGGTCGATCTGGACGACGGCGACGCCTTCGTAGCGATTGGACAGGGTCATCGAGAAGAGAACGCCGGCGACCGTGACGAGCGCTGCGACGGCACCAATGAGCGGCAGGCGCCGGCGCACGGCATTGAAGACACGCTCGAGGCTGATTGCCCCGCGTCCTTCATCTTCCATGCCTGTGTCGACCATGCTCATGGCGTTCGTGGATCTGCCGGTTAAAATTTAAGGGTTCCGCCTACGCGCACGACGCTGCGGTCGAGATCGTAGGTGGACTCGTTGGAATTTCTGGTTTCGAAGGTGTACCCGAGGTTGAATAGCCAGTTCTTTGTGTAGAAGTACTGAAGGCTGGCACCGGCCTTGAGGATCTGGTCTTCTCGATCCGTGCCGATGAAGTCCACGTCCGCAACGCCAAGTTCGACCGAGCCAACCAAGTCGTGCCAGAGTTCATATTCAGCCGTGACATTGGCGGACGTTTCGATCCGGCCATTGTCATCGGCGCCGAACTCATCGGCAATGGCGCGCGACGCATTTCCCGTGACTGTCAAGCGGGACGTGGCGAGCCACTGAACCTGCGCTTCAACGAGCGAGGAGGACACGTTCTGCAGATCAGAACTGTCGTAATTTCGGACGCCGTAGCCGCCGAGGATCCGCCAACGCAAGAGGGGATCGGTTTCGAAGGCGAGCCCGGCCGAGATTTCATAGCCAGTGGAATCGCGATTAGGCTGCCCTGGTGATTCCGGCTCATTGAACTGCCGAATTCCGCGCAGCTTGGTGATGAAGTCGAAGCCCGGTGAGATCCGATAACCTGCCCGCAGTTGTGCGGCGTAGATGTCCTGGTCGCGGTAATCCTGGTTGAGGGTGGTGCCGTCGAGAGCTTTGACGCTGTGGTAGTCCAGCTTCTCCGCCGTTGCGGCGAGCGTGCCGTAGATCCGGCCGGCATCACGCGTGAGACCGATGGATGCACGGAATTGATCGAAAGGGACGGGCTCGGCGGCTGACTGCGACGCCGTGATCTCGCCCCGCTCTTCATGCTCGCGCTTGGCGATGGCGGTGACAGCCAGAGTATGGGCATGGTCGATGTGGAGTGCGCCACGCGCCGTGCCGCCGAAGTTGGCGTAGTCCTGGTCCGTGTTGTCGGCGAAGTTCATGAAGCGCCCGAAGATCGACACGTCGAGCTGATGCCGGGGGAGCTGAGATTGTATGGAAAGCGTCGGCGTGGTGATGAAGCGCCAGTCGGCGACTGGATCGGTGGCGGTACCGTATATGTTGGTGTCGTAGGCAATCGTTTCGGTGACCGATGGGTAAATGATGAAGTTGCCCATCTGAAAACCGTCCGGAGCCGCAAAGCCACGGTCGGCCTGATCGACGGTGGTGGCGCCGTTCTTCTGGCTGTCCAGCCAATCGCGGCGCATTTCCTGGCTGGCGATCGTATCGGTGATCAGGTCGGCATTGTGGTCGATGTCGATGGCGGCAGCGTCGGCGAACGGCATGGCGGAAAAGGCTGCGGCGGTGGCCAAGCAGGCAAAGGCCTGCGCATCGCGGCGCGGCCTTGGAAGGTCTGCATTGGTAGGCCTGAGCTTCACGGGGTTCGGCGCTCGCTAGGGTGTTTAAAAGAAGCGTTCTGGTATTCGTACGTTGTCGCCGGGCAGGATCGGAACCGTGCCGTCGGATGGCACGCGAACCTCGCCGGTGCCGTCACGTGTGACGATGGCGTAGGATTGATTGGCGCGGTACGTGAAGCCGCCTGCCATGGCGACCGCGTCTCGCAATTTCAAACCTGTCTTGTAGGAAAACTCGCCGCCGTTCTTCACTTCGCCGTGGATGTAGAAGGGGCGATAATTCGTGATGTCGATCGTGACCTTGGGATTTTTCAAGTAGCCGTCGGCGAGACGGTTGGCGACCAACTCGCGGAACTGAGTGATTGTCTTGCCTTCCGCCGGGACTTCGCCGGCGAGAGGGAGGGCCACTTGTCCTGCTGCGTTCACTTCGACCGCGCCGGACAGGCTCTCTTCGCCGAAAACGTTGATCTTGAGCTTGTCGCCGATGCCAAGCCGGTAGGCAGCGCCGAGAGCCGAGGGAGCTCCGTCGCTTATGAAACTGGCAGGCGCTGGGCCGATGTCATCGGCGCAGGCCGCAAGGAGCACTGCGGCAGAACTTGCTGCCAGCCAGCCTTTGCACGCGTTGAACAGTGACATACGCAATACTCAAAATTCACACAAGCGCGAAACAGCAATGGTATTGGCGCGTCGCAAGACGTGCCTCACCTGCACCTTTCAACAGAGACCTGTTAGTATTAAAAGCGACCTAACGCGGAATCAAAAAAGCCGCGTAATTTCTTATATTTACGTATTGTAAGTAATTGCCAGCTCGAACGAAACGTTTTGTTTTCTATTTCTGCCTTTCTCATAAACGGGTCATTGAGGTGTGGTGACTATCATCGGTCTGTATTTCGATGCGGGGAGTTTGTAAGTGACGAGTGAAACGCTGTCTCCGGCCGGCCATTTGGTCTCGGCCTACGAAGGCAAGGCGACCAACTACTTCACCAATGCTCGCGCTGATTTCGTCCGGCTTTTGCCGCGCGACCCGGATGCGCGCGTGCTCGAAATCGGGTGCGGCAACGGAGCGACGGGTGCGCTCGCACTGGCGCGCGGCCGGGCTGGCCGCTACGTCGGTGTGGAGCTGATGGAGAGCTACGCCAATGCGGCGCGCGACGTTCTGTCCGAGGTTCGCGTTGGTGACGTGGAGCGAATGGAGTTCGACTGGCAGCCTGCCGAATTCGATGCACTCATCTTATCGGAGGTGCTGGAGCATCTCGTCGAGCCTGCCCAACTCTTGCGCCGCCTGTCGCGGTTTGTCCGGCCCGGTGGCCTGGTGCTCGCAAGCTCGCCAAACATAGCTCATTGGAAGGTCCTGCGCGAACTGGTGAAGGGGCGCTTTGATCTGGCCGATCAGGGCGTATTCGATCGCACGCATCTGCGCTGGTTCACGCCCGCGACGTTCGCGGCAATGTTTGAAGTGGCTGGTTTTCGCATCGAACACGTCGGGCCGGTCAATCCGTTTTCACCACGTGTAGAGCTGTTGTCACGCTGGTCGTCGGGCCGCCTCGACCATCTCTTCATGACGCAGATTGCCATACAGGCCCGACGGCGCTGACGTCTGCGATTGGCTGTTGCGGCTAGAGAACCAGCAATTCCGCCGTACCGGTCATGACGTCGTAGTCGCAGGCGAGCCGCGAGAATCGGTCACCCACGGTCAGGCGCACGATTGGATTTTTATAGCGCTCGTTCCACTGCGGGTGGTCGAACTGCCAAACCGGCACGCTGAGACGAGGATTTCCGAGCAGGACTTCCGCCGCTTCCGATCGCTTCCAGTCGACCGAACCGACGGCGACAGGCATGCCGCGCGCATCCTTTTGCGGCCGCGCGACACACGCGGCTTCAGCATGGAGTTTATAGGCTGCCAGCAGGGCCTCGTTGGCGGCTTCCTGATGCAGTTTGTCCTGCGTCCAGATTTTACCCGCGACGAGCAGCGCCAGAAAAATAACGACCGCACGCATCGGCGGGCTCCCTTGGATGGGCTGGTGTTGGGCTCGGGTCCGATGGGTGTCGGCTGTCCGAATCGGTGCGCTTGACACATCGAGGGCACTTGGAGGCACATGCAACGCCCTTAGAATTGTCGCTGATGAGGGTGAAGAATTCGTAAGTCGCCGTGTCGCGCTGCAACGACGCCGACTGGGCCGCTGGGCCCTTGTCAGGGACCTGACCTTGCGGCAATAGGGGCGATCCTCAACGAAAGTCGAACCCCGGGTAGGATACGCAACCCATGTCAAAGAAGAAAATTCTGATCACCTGGCCCCTTCCCGATGCCGTCATGGAGCGCGCCCGGGCGACATACGATGTCATCGCGCACGGCGATGATCCCAAGATCACGATTGATGAGATGCTGGAAACGGCCAAGTCGGTCGATGCGCTTTTGCTCACGCTCAACGAAAAGTGCCGTGCCGACGTCATCGAGCGGATACCTGAGAACATCAAGTGCATCTCGACTTTCTCGATCGGTTTCGATCACATCGATTTGGAAGCTTGTAAGCAGCGGGGCATCAAGGTCGGCAACGCGCCGCACGGCGTGACGGTCGCGACTGCCGAGATTGCCATGCTGCTGCTGCTTGGAGCCGCGCGTCGCGCCGGCGAGGGCGAGGCCATGATCCGGCAGCGCCGCTGGCCCGGCTGGCAGCCGCTGCAACTTGTCGGGCAGCGCCTCGATAACAAGACGCTGGGAATTTACGGCTTCGGCAAAATTGGTCAGGCACTGGCGCAGCGCGCGCGGGGCTTTGACATGGATGTCCACTATTACGACATCTACCGCGCCAAGCCCGAGGTCGAGGCAAAGTACAACGCCACGTATCACGACAGCCTCGATAGCCTGCTCACGGTCTCGCAGTTCTTCTCGATCAATGCGCCTTCGACGCCTGAGACACGCGGCTTCTTCAATGCGGCCACCATCAGTAAGCTGCCGAAGGGCGCGATTGTTGTGAACACGGCGCGCGGTGATCTCGTCAATGACGAAGACATGATTGCGGCGTTGAAGTCGGGTCGTCTGGCGTACGCCGGCCTCGACGTCTTTGCCGGCGAACCGAAGATCAACGAGGGCTATTACGACCTGCCCAACACCTTTTTGTTCCCCCACCTGGGTTCAGCCGCCATCGAGGCGCGCAACCAGATGGGGTATGAAGCCCTCGACAACATCGATGCGTTCTTCGCCGGCAAGGATATGCCGTTCAAATTGGCGTAGTCGACTAGACCGCTCCGTATTTGTGCAAGGGCCGGATGACTTCGTCGTCCGGCCCTTGTTATTTTAGCGATCGCCGCCATCCTGTCTTCAACGAGGCGATGCATGATAAACGACACTTCCGCGATCCCTGTCACTGCAACCGGCCCTGTTCGGCTGCCGCACTCCAGCGGCCCCGCCATCGGGCTCGCCTTGGGAGGCGGCGGGGCGCGTGGGCTGGCACACGTTGTCATGCTGGAAGCGTTTGACGAATTGGGGCTCCGGCCGAGGGTGATGGCTGGGACATCGATCGGTGCGGTGATTGGTGCGGCCTATGCATCGGGCATGTCGGCGCGCGAAATCCGCGCGCAAATGCTTGAAGTTTTATCCGGCAAGTTCGATTTGATGCGCGATCTCTTCGCCGCTCGAGCGCGCACACTACCCCGGGTTTCGCGACTCTTCTCGCCTCTGAATGCGGTCTTGTCGCCAGAAGCGGTACTCGATTTCATTTACCCGGCCAAAGTGGCGCGCGATTTCGCGCAGTTGTCGATCCCATTCAAGGTTGTCGCGACCGACTTCTATGCGCTGGAGGCGCGTGTGTTCGAGACGGGCTCCTTGCGCCAGGCGGTCGCGGCGAGCATGGCGCTGCCGGCCGTGTTTGAGCCGATCATGATCGGCGACCGAGCCTACGTCGATGGCGGACTGGTCAATCCGCTGCCTTTCGATCTCGTTCGCGAGGGAACGGATATCACGATCGCAATCGATGTGTCGGGGGTCCCGGTTCCCGCCCCCAACCGAGCGCACCCAACGGCAACAGAGGCGCTATTCGCCGCTTCATTCATTTTCGAGCGCACGATCATTTGCGAGAAGTTGAAAACGCAGCAGCCCGATATTCTCATTCAGGCCGGTACCAGTCATTTCCAGCTGCTCGACATTTGGAAAGTGGACGAGATCCTGGCGGCCGCATTGCCGGCCAAGGAGGAGTTGAAGGTGAAGCTCGATCGCGTGATGGGGGCGCAGACTTTGCCAACCGAAACATTGAAGCCGGCCCAGTTGCCGGCCCCGCGCAGCGATACGGCGACAGCGGTCGTGCCGGTGGAGAAACCGCGGCTCTTCAAGCGGCTGACGGCACTGAAGCGAACACGCAAGAGGCCCAGCTAGGTGCGGCGGCCGGCAAAGAACGATTTTAGAATTGCGCTGGCTTCATTCTCGGCGAGGCCGGGGTAGATCTCAGGGACGTGATGGCAGGTTGGCTGCGAAAAGATGCGGGCTCCCTGCTCGACTCCGCCGCTCTTGGGATCAGCGGCGCCGTAGTACAGGCGGCGGATACGGGCAAAAGAAATCGCCGCGGCGCACATCGGGCATGGTTCGAGGGAGACATAAAGATCGTGGTTTACGAGACGTTCCGACCCGACAATGCGGCAAGATTGTCGGATGACCATGATCTCGGCGTGAGCCGTCGGGTCTGATAATTCCCGCGTTTGATTGCCGGCGGCGGCCACGACCTGTCCCTCCGGCGACACGAGAACGGCTCCGACGGGCACTTCGCCACGGTCTGCGGCGAGCCGCGCTTGTGCCAGCGCGAGTTCCATGTGGCCGGGCTTCACGGGCGGTGTCATAAGGGCTTCCCGAACGGCGGCGTATTCCGCTTCCTTGCAAAGAGCCTGCATCTGATGCGCAAACCATTTTCCGGTCAACGGCCGCCGCGTGCTGGCGGTAAAGGTGGCGGCGGGTCAGCCGGCGGGAGTGACGTGCGCCGGGATGAGCGGCCGGGAAGGCCGCGTGCGTCCGGATCACGGCTCGGTAAGGTGCGGCCGGCGGGGTCATTGCCCTCCGGAGCGCGCCCTGGCGGCGCGCCGAAACCGCCCGAGGCCGCGTCCCTCAATGAGCCCTTGCGGATTGCCAAGGCCATGGCGCGGGCGGGACTGTGTTCGCGGCGGGAAGCGGAGCGCTGGATCGCGGACGGCCGCGTCGCTATCAACGGCAAAATCCTCGACACGCCGGCGTGCGAAGTCGGCCCCGGCGATAAAATTCTGATCGACGGCCGGCCGCTTCCCGCCGCCGAACCCATGCGGCTGTGGCTCTATCATAAGCCGAAGGGGCTCGTGACGACGCATCAGGATCCGCAGGGCCGCCAGACCGTGTTCGACAAGCTGCCACCTGAGATGCCGCGCGTCATCTCCATCGGGCGCCTCGACTTCAATACCGAAGGTCTCCTCCTGCTGACCAACGACGGCGCGCTCGCTCGACATCTGGAGTTACCGGCGACGGGTTGGCTGCGCCGTTACCGCGTGCGTGCACGGGGACGCGTGTCCCAAGCTGATCTCGACGCGCTTAAGGATGGGACGGAGATCGACGGCGTTCGCTACGGGCCGATAGAGGCGACAGTTGATACGGTTCAGGGTGCCAATGCCTGGCTCACGATCGGCATTCGCGAAGGTAAGAACCGTGAAGTGCGCAATGTGATGTCGTCGCTCGGGTTGGACGTTTCGCGCCTGATCCGCATCTCCTTTGGACCATTCGAATTGGCCGGGCTCGTGCCGGGCGCCGTCGAAATTGTGAAGCGCCGGCATCTGGCCGAGCAGCTGGGTCCGAAACTGGCCGGAGAATTCGGTCTGTCGGAAACATCCGAGCAGCGCAAGGAGCGCCACGCGCGCGGCCGGCAGAAAGGCCAGCGCGAGGATGAGACGTGAGGATTGTCGGGGGCCGTCTTCGCGGACGAGCAATCGCCAGCCCGGAGCATGAAGGTTTGCGGCCGACATCCGACCGCGTGCGCGAAAGCGTTTTCAACATTCTGTTGCATGGCATCGACGACTTCGAGATCAACGGCGTTCGGGTGATCGATCTGTTTGCCGGGACCGGGGGGCTCGGTCTCGAAGCGATCTCGCGTGGCGCGTCCTACTGTCTCTTTGTCGAGGAGGGCGCCGAAAGCCGTGGCCTTATTCGCCAGAACGTCGAGGCTTTCGGGCTGACGGGGACCACGCGACTGTTCCGACGTGATGCGACGGATCTCGGCCCGGCGTCTCCCATGCAGCCGTTCGGTTTGGCCTTCCTCGATCCACCCTATGGCCAGGGTCTCGGTGAGCGGGCGCTCGTTTCGCTACGCGATGGAAAATGGCTGACCAGCGGGGCGGTGGTCGTGTGGGAAGAGCGTGCATCGGCCGACGTCGCGTGGCCCGCGGGTTTCACGCAAATGGACCGCCGCACATGGGGCGAAACACAAGTCTTGTTCGCACGGATGACGCCCTAGACCGCGCGTAAGTCGCGCTGGACCGAAACCGGGAAGCGCGACGTCGGTTTGCCGCCGGCCTTGGCTTCGAGAGTCAGCAGTTCCTGCGGAAAGGGCATCTTGGTCGTGCGCAGCGCCGTACCCATGAGGGATGCGTTGGCGTGCAGCGACAGCACGTGATGATGCACATCGCCTTCGACAAAGGCTCCGTCCATCAGATGCACAATGCCGGCGTGGACGTTACCCACGATCTGGCCTTCGACATAAAGTTCACGGGTGGTGATGTTGCCGAGGACGTAGCCGTCACGGCCGATATCGAGGCGCGAACAGAGAATGTCGCCTTCGAACCATGTGTCGAGTTCGACTCGTCCAGCAGCAATGAAATTGCCGCGCATCACGGTCGAGGTCGCGATTTTCAACATTGGACCAACGCAAATACAAATGGGTGCCCACCCATGATGAGAAAAGCGCAGGTCCGTGGTCGAATTTGGGCGAGTTCTGCGGATCGACTTATGCTCAGCGACGGCCGAACAGGCGTTCAATATCGCTGAGCTTCAATTCGATGTAGGTCGGGCGGCCGTGATTGCATTGGCCCGAATAGGGCGTCGATTCCATGTCGCGCAGCAGCGCATTCATTTCGTCCGGGGCCAGACGGCGGCCGGCGCGGACGCTGCCGTGACACGCCATGCGCGAGCAGATTGCTTCGAGCCGGTCGCGCAAGGTGAAGCCTTCGCCATCGGCAATGATCTCGGCGGCGAGATCCTTGACCAGACCATCGACGTCGGTGTCACCGAGAAGGGCGGGAACCTCGCGCACGGCGACGGCGCCGTGTCCGAATGGCTCGATGATGAGGCCAAGTTCTGCAAGCTCCGCCTCGCGCTCGGCCAGCGCTTGCGCCTCATCGTCGGCGACTTCGACGATGATCGGGATCAGCAGACCTTGGCGGGCGACACCGCCGTTAGCCAGCATGGCTTTCATGCGCTCATAGACCAGACGTTCGTGCGCGGCATGCTGATCGACAATGATGACGGATGTGCGGGTCTGAGCGACGATGTAGGTTTCATGGAGCTGTGCCCGCGCAGCTCCCAAGGGCCGGTCGAGGAGATCGGGAGCAGCTGCAGTTTGATCAGCGCGCGTGTCGGCGCTGGGAGTTCCGAACGCCGAAAATGGCGCCTGCATCGCTTCGGCGAGACCGGGGGACAGGAAGCTTACCCCGCCGTCATCACCGTAACGATTGATCGGGCGTCCGGCGGTTGCGATCGTCTGCGCCGACCGGGCCAGCGTATCCAGCGTCATTCCTCCGCCGCGAGCGCTAGCGCGATGACCTGCGCCTTCAAGCGCGTTCTGGATGGCACCGATCATGAGAGCGCGCACGCGGCCACCGTCGCGGAAACGGACTTCGGCTTTTGCCGGGTGGACGTTGACGTCGACATCGCCGGGATGCAGCGTGATGAAGAGCGCGAGCAGCGGATGCCGGCCTCTGGGGATCAAATCGCCATACGCTGCGCGGACCGCGCCGACGAGGACCTTATCGCGCACGGGTCGGCCGTTGACGAAAAGAAACTGCTGTCCCGCATCCGGGCGATGCAGCGTCGGCAGGCCTGTATACCCCAAGATGCGGACGCCGTCGCGCTCGCCTGAAATTGCCAAGGCGTCGGACATGAAGTCGCGACCCATGATGCGGCCGAGGCGTTGCAAAAGGCCGTCGGCTGTCGGCTCGCAGCGAGGTAATCTGAGGCCGGTTCTTTCGCCTGTTGTGACGGAGAATCCAACGTTGGGGTGCGCCATGGCGAGGCGCTTGACGGTTTCGGAGACGGCCATATTTTCCGCCCGTTCCGATTTCAGAAATTTCAAGCGGGCGGGGGTGGCGGAAAACAATTCGCGCACCTCGACGCGCGTGCCCGCGTTGATGGCTGCCGGTTTCACGGCACTCTTGTCGCCGCGCGAGACGACAACTTCACATCCATCGCGATGTGACCTCGGCCGGGAGGCAATCGAGAGTACGGCGACCGATCCGATCGACGGCAATGCCTCGCCGCGAAATCCGAGTGTGCGGATATCGAAGAGGTCGTCTTCGTTGAGCTTGGAAGTGGCGTGCCGTTCGACGGCCAGGATCAAATCTTCAGGGGGCATGCCGGAGCCGTCGTCGGTTACGCGGATCAGCGACAGGCCGCCACTGGCTGTTACGATTTCAATCTCGTGTGCGCCGGCATCGATCGCGTTCTCGACCAATTCCTTGACCACGCTTGCCGGCCGCTCGATGACTTCACCGGCGGCGATGCGATTGACCGTTTCGGGCGTGAGCTGGCGAATGGCCACGGGCGAATCTCCTTGCAGCTCCCTGCTTAGCAAAGCTGAGGCTCAAGGGGCAGGCCGGCCTGCTGCCGTAAACAGTTTCAGCCGCCGAGGCGTTGTTTGGTTAGGATTTTTGCCAGCTCGACGGCCGGCTGGTCGAACGGATCGAGGTTGAGAAGCCGGCCGGCCACGATTGTTTCCAACATGAAATGCATCAACAGCGCGCCGGCGGCGTGGGCGTCCAGCTTGCCGACGTCGATGGTTCGGACGGGGCGGCCGGCTTCGAGCAAAGCCTGAGCGACGGCATACCCTTGAGCACTGACGATGTCACCGATCGTTCGGCCGCCGATGAAGCCGACGCCGGCCTTGGTGGCGAGCGCCTGATCAAGCATCGTGCGGGATCCCGTGGGAGCGACACGCACGAGTGTCACGGCGATTTCTCGCGGACCATCCATGAACAGTTGTAATTGGCTATGTTGGTCGACTGGGCCGACAGCGGGTACGGGTGTCGTGCCTTCGCCGTCCTTGCCGAGGCTTTCCGCCCACAGCTGCACGTACCAGTCGGCGAGCTTGGCGAGGCGATCGGCGTAGGGCATCAGCACGAGACTGCGGATGCCAAGGTCTTTGGCCAATCCGACCATCGTTACGGCCCCGGCCGCAAAGGGGACGTCGGCGGCGGGCACATTGTCGAGCACCGGCTGCAGCACGGCGCGGGCGCCAGCGCGAATTTGGCGGGCGTCGAGGCCGCGGGCCATGGCCGGGAGCAATCCGACGTTGGTCAGACAGGAATAGCGGCCACCGATGCCGGTGTGGTGGTCGAGCATCGGGATGCTGAACGACTGGAACAACGCGCGCAGGCCGTTGGCTTTGCCGGGCCGCTCGGGTTCGGTGATGCCCAGGAACAGTGATGGGATACGGTCTGCCAGGCCAGCGGCCTTAATCGCTGCAAGCGTTGCAATGGCTTGAGCCAATGTTTCGACCGTGCCGCCCGATTTGGATGTCACGACGAAGCGGGTTTTGGCGAAATTGGCGGAGGAGAGCAGCGCATCGAGGGTGCCGCCATCGAGATTATCGTAAAACCGGATGCGCGGCCGCTGATGGGGTGGCTTTGCCGCAGTATGGGGAATACCCCAGCCCGCGATTTGGGCCAGCGTTTGTCCACCGAGGCTGGAACCACCGGTGCCGAAGAAGATGATGGTCTCGGCGCCGTCGGATAACTTGGCCAGGGCAGCTTCGGCGGCGTCGATATCCGCCGTCTCCTCGACAATGCGCAAGAGAGGCAGCGTTGCGTTGTGATAGTCCGCGCGCAATCCTTCGAGAGCGCCTTCCGCCTTGTTGTACCAAACAGCCAGCCGATCGTGTTGCAGTCCATGGATGCCAATTGCCGGTTCAAGGCAGCCGGAAATATCTTGATTGTAGTCGATGGCATTAGACACAGACTTGCTCCTGGCAAATGCTTGGCGCAATTGGCGACGATGCCCTGCGGTAACGGGTTTTACCGGGTCCGCCAAGGGGCCAAAAACGCGCGAACGGCTGCAGCCACAGGTTTGCTTGAATGGCGCCAATTCAGGATTTGCGGCGCGCAGCATCGACGATGCGAAGAATTTCGTCGGGCGGAGTATCCACTGGGAGATGATGGAAATCGGAGCCTTGGCCCAGGGCCTGTTCCAGCCGCCGGTGGAACGCCGTGCGGTCGATTTCAGTCGTTCCGAACTGCTTGAGATGCTCGGTCACGAATTGTGTGTCGAGAAGGCGAAACCCCCCGTGAATGAGGCGCGCTGCTAGATAGACAAGCGCGATCTTGGAGGCATCGCGTTCGTAGGAGAACATGCTTTCGCCGAAGAATGCGCCGTCGAGCGCGACGCCATATAGCCCTCCAACCAGCTTGTCGCCCGACCAAACTTCCACGGTGTGACAGTGGCCGAGTTTGAAGAGTTCGCGATAGAGCGACCGTATGCGGCTGTTGATCCATGTTGAATCGCGGCCGTCTCGCGAACCGGCACAACCGTCGATGACACCCTCGTAGTCGGTGTCAATGCGAACCTTGAGCCCGGTCGTGCGGATGGTGCGTTTCAATCGCTTGGGAACGTGGATGGCATCGAGCGGAAGCACGCCCCGGTTCTGCGGCTCGATCCAGTGCAGCGCTGGATCGTCAGCGCTTTCGGCCATGGGAAAAATTCCGCAGGCGTAGGCCTTCATCAAGACCTGCGGCGTAATTTCGATCAGGATGTCGTCACGCGACATCGGCCTGTGTGTCCCCGATCATTCATGCATTGGTCATAAGTGTAGCGGCCTTTTTTGGGAAAGGCGAGCGAGGCCGGCGGTCCGGTGTCGTTAGCCTGAGGCGCTTACGAAGATGCCGTTATGGGCAAGACTGCCCGAAGTTGCGTAGCCGCTATCGCGCAAAACGCTGAGAAGATCGCCCTGCCAACTGGCAATGTTGGCCTCCAATATAACGGCTAGGGGGTAGAGATGGCGGGGGACTGTCGTCAGATAGGGGATCAAAACTTTGTCCTCAAAACCTTCCACGTCGATCTTGATGGCATCGACATGGTCGAATCCGGCCTCAGCGACAAGACCGGCCAGTGTCCGCACGGGTACTTTGAAAATCGTCTTGCCGCCTCGCGCATCTCGATCAAGCTGTAATGATGAGCCGCCCATATTGGTTTCTTCCAGCGCAAACTCCATCTCGCCTTCAATGTCGGCGATGGCGGCCTCGACTGTGCGAATATTCTTCAGTTCGTTAGCGGTGGCATTGAATGCGAGCCGCTGCAAGACGATGGGATTGGGGTCGACGGCAAGGACCCGCGCGCTGGGGCCTGCGTTGCGTGCCACGAAGATGCTGTAGGCGCCGACGTTGCTGCCGATATCGAGAAAGTTGAAATTTGCGTGCAGCCGCGATTTCAGGAATGCCAACTCGACAGGGTCGAAGAATTGCGGGGTGACAATGAGCCGTTTTTCACAAGCGTTGTTGCCGGCGTGAAGGCGCATGTTCTGGCCCAGCACCTCGAGGTCGAGCGGCTCGGTGCGGAGGCGGCGCATCGCGGAGCGAATGAAGGAAGCCACGCGGCGACCGAGCCAAGACGGCGGCAGGGACCGGCCAAGCGTCATAAGCCGGCTCTCGAGACTGGTCGGCTGATAGGTCCCGAAGGGAGCGGCGCTTTCGGCCAACGGCGGATCCTCGTTATCGCAACGGTCAGGGTTTGCCGAGATACTTTTCCAGCCAGTGGATGTCGTACATGCCGTTCACGACGTCCGGGTGCCGGACGAGTTCGTGAAACAGCGGTATCGTTGTTTCAATCCCGTCGATAACGAATTCCGATAGCGCCCGCTTGAGCCGCATCATGCATTCGTTGCGCGTCTTTCCGTGCACGATCAGCTTGCCGATCAAGCTGTCGTAGTAGGGCGGAATTCGGTAGCCCTGATAGGCCCCGCTATCGACGCGGATGCCGAGCCCGCCGGGAGGATGCCAGTATGTGATCTGGCCGGGGGACGGGCGGAAGGTGCGCGGGTTCTCGGCATTGATGCGGCACTCGATGGCGTGACCGGAGAGCACGATATCGTCCTGGGTGAAGGACAGGCCAGCGCCCGAAGCAACCCGGATTTGTTCGAGTACGAGGTCGATCCCAGTGATGGCTTCCGTCACCGGATGCTCGACCTGGATGCGTGTGTTCATTTCGATGAAGTAGAACTCGCCGTCTTCGTAGAGAAACTCCACCGTTCCCGCGCCGCGATACTTGATCGTGCGCATGGCGGTGGCGACCGTCTCGCCGATGCGGGCACGCGAAGCTGCGTTAAGGGCCGGCGAGGGTGCCTCCTCGAAGATCTTCTGGTGCCGGCGCTGCAGCGAACAATCACGCTCGCCGAGGTGGACCGCGTTACCGGTGCCGTCGCCAAAAACCTGGATTTCGATGTGGCGCGGCTTGGTCAGGTATTTCTCGATGTAGACGCTGTCGTTGCCAAAAGCGGCTTTCGCCTCGGAACGCGCGGTGGCGAATGCAACCGGCAGATCTTCCACGCTGGTGGCCACCTTCATGCCGCGACCGCCGCCGCCGGCGGTGGCCTTGATGAGCACGGGGAAGCCCATGCTCTTGGCAACCTTCATCGCCTCTGTTTCTGTCCTCACCGCTCCTTGCGAACCCGGAACGATGGGAATGCCGAGGCGCTTTGCGGTTTCCTTGGCCTGGATCTTGTCGCCCATGATGCGGATGTGTTCCGATGTCGGGCCGATAAACGTGATGTTGTGCTCTTCAAGGATTTCCGCGAAGCGCGCGTTCTCGGACAAGAAGCCGTAACCCGGATGCACGGCATCGGCGCCGGTGATCTCGCAGGCGGCGAGCAAGCGGGGAATGTTGAGATAGCTGTCGGATGACGTGGGGGGGCCGATGCAGACGCTTTCGTCGGCAAGGCGAACATGCATTGCGTCTGCGTCGGCGGTCGAATGGACCGCGACGGTGGCGATGCCGAGTTCCTTGCATGCGCGCTGGATGCGCAACGCAATTTCACCCCGGTTGGCGATCAGTACTTTGTCGAACATATTTCATGCGGCAGCGACTCCGGTGGATGGACAGTCAGGAAGCGTAACGAGCGTCCTGCCGTCAGACCGGGGGCGTTGCCCTCCCTTATTCGATGACCGCGAGGACCTCGCCGAATTCGACCGGCTGTCCGTTTTCGAAGAAGACCGCCGTGACCGTGCCGGAGCGCGGAGCGGGAATCTGGTTCATTGTCTTCATGGCCTCGATGATGAGGAGGGTCTCGCCCTGCTGAACGCGGCTGCCGATCTCGATGAACGGAGCGGCGGAGGGCTCAGGTGAACGATAGGCGGTTCCAACCATCGGGGATTTTACTGCGCCTGGATGTTTCGCTGGATCAATGGCAGCGGCCGAGGCGCTCGCCGACGACGCTGTCGCCGACGAGGCGCTGACCGGTGCTGCCAGGTGGGAGGCTGCAATCGTCAGCGAGCGTGCAACTCGGACCTTGAGGCCGTCCTTCTCGATCTCGATTTCCGACAACCCCGTTTCGTTCAGAAGCTCCGCCAGATCGCGGATGATCTTCTGTTCGGGGCTTTGTCCTTCGCCCTTGTCCTTGCCCGTCATGGTCCGTCTCACCTTATCCGGCCGCGGGTTCTGTTTCCGCGGCGCCTTCTTGGTCGTTGACTTGTTGCGCTTGCCCGTCACGCCGCGGATTTCTTGTCCAGAATTGCGCGGACGGCTTCGAGCGCCAGTTCGTAGCCTTTGGCTCCAAGGCCGCAGATGACCCCGGTCGCCGCCAGCGACACATAAGAGTGCTGCCGGAAGCTGTCGCGCCGGAAGATATTCGAGAGGTGCACTTCGACGATCGGCAGTTCGGATGCCTGCAGGGCGTCGAGAAGCGCGACCGACGTGTGGGTCAGACCGGCGGCGTTGACGATGATGGCCGCGGCGGCCGTGCGCGCTTCCTGGATCCAGCCGATCAGTTCGCCTTCGTCGTTGGTCTGGCGGAAATCGATTGCGAGCCCCAGTGACACCGCCCGCGCCGTCGCCAGCCCCTTGATGTCGTCCAGTGTGTCGCGGCCGTAAACCGCCGGCTCGCGATGTCCGAGCAGGTTCAGGTTGGGGCCGTTGAGGATGTAGACCGGATTTGTCATGGGACCGAAAAGGCAGGTGGGCGGCCGAGAACACAGCACGCCGGCCGCCGGATCTCTCCGTTGCACCGCCCGCCTATCCCGTACAACCCGGGGGTCTAGCAGCTTTCGTCAGACGACGAAAGTGCGCCGCAGCCGCGTCCGCTTTCCCGCAGTTGAGAAAATCGCGTTATCCGCCAGAACTTTGCGGGTGGGCGCTGTGAGACGCTAAACCCGGCATTTTAGCAGTAGGCGCAACCCGACTGCCGCAGCGTGGCGATCTTGGCGGTTAGCTGGTCGAGCAGGTCTTCTGGGGCGCCGCCAATAGCTTCGCTGCCGATCAGGAAGTGCGGTGTGCCGGAGATGTTCATTTTGCGCGCCAAAGCTTCCACGCGCGCCAGTTCGCCCTTTACTGCTTCTGAATCCTTGTCGACTTTCAGCTTTTCGACGTCGAGGCCGAGCTTGCCCGCGGTTTCCAGCGCGAAGGCTTCCGTCACGCGGCCTTTGCTCTCGATGAGGGCCTGGTGGAGCTCCCAATATTTGCCCTGGGCGCGAGCGGCGAGTGCAACCTTCGCAGCTTCCTCGGAATCCTTGCTCAGAATGGGGAGCTCCTTGAAGACGACGCGGACATTCTTGTCCTTCTCGATCAACTCACGAATGTTGTGGAAGCCGCGTTTGCAGTAGCCGCAGTTGTAGTCGAAGAACTCGACAACAGTGATGTCGCCTTTGGGGTTGCCGGCGACAGGTGCGTCGGGGTGGCGGTAGATTTCCTTGGCATTTTCGGAGACGAGCTTCTTCGTCTGCTCGGCTTCCGCGCGCGCGGCTTTCTGTTCCAGCGCGGTTTGTACTTCCACCATCAGTTCGGGGTGCTGCAGCAGATAGTCCTTCACGATCTGCTCGATGCCGCGCTTCTGCGGATCGGTGAACATTGATGTGTCGGCCACAACGCTGTTGGAGCGCGTTGCACCGCCCAGAATGTAAAGCCCGATTACCGCAAGTGTTGCCACCAACATGATCAGCGCCGCACGAGACGGGCGGCCTGTCGGCTCGCTGTTGGGGATGTCGGACGACGTATCAGCCATGTTGATCTGCTCTTTATCCTGGGCGCAGCGTTCAGCGCAGCGCGATGAGGTGAGACGGGGGGGTGGCGCAGGTCTCAAGTCTGCGGCTTATAGTTCACAATGTCGTCGGCCTTAACCCATTCGGGACTGCCCGGCTTCAGCGCACCTTGCGCCCGGCGAGCGAATTCTTGCGCTTGCTTGATGGCGCCAAAATAAAACAGGCCCTGCGCGCGCGCCAGCTCTGCCTGCGGAATGAGCCCCTTATCATAATAGGCCTGCCCCAGCATATTGTAAGCGGTGGCGTTCTCGCCTTCGCGATTAATGGCCTTGCGCAGCAGCGCAATGGCTTCCTCCAGAAGTTCAGGTTGTTTCGATTGCAGCATGCCCTGGGCGAGTTGGACGGAAATCAGCGGAGCATCGTTGCCGGAAAGTTGCAGCGCTTTGCGCAAGAACGGAATGGATTGGGTCCACTTGCCGCTCTTTTGCAGGAAGTCCGCTTTCAATTCCCAGAAGTACGGATTTTTCGGATCGGTTTTGATCAGCTGATCGGATTCCAGCAATGCGTTTTCGAGGCCACTGTTGCCGCCCATACGAAAGCGCGCGACAGACCGGGCGTAGCGCGCCGGCAAACTCTGATCGGTTGCCGGATACCGGTTTAGAACCGTTTGCGGGTTTTCAATGTAGCCGGACAGCTTGGCGCGCATCATGTCGTGACGCTGCTGCAATTCCGGGGAATCGACGACAGTATAAAAAGGACTGGCTTCCACGAGCTGGCGCAGGCGGGCAAGACGGTCGGTCGCGACCGGATGGGTGCGCGCGAACGGATCGCGGTTCTGATCGGAGAAGAGCTCCTGGCCGGCGAAGCGTTCGAACGTCGAAAGCATGCCTTGGCCCGATTGTCCGGTGGTATTGAGATAACCAAGACCAGCCTGGTCGGCGGCGGATTCTTGCGAACGGCGCTCGGCCGTCAGGCCGCGCATAATCAAGGCATTGCCGCCGTAAAGCACGCTTTGGCCGGCGCCACCGATATCACGTCCGCTGTCGCCGCCTGCGACGCCGCCCGCGACCATCAAGCCGATACCTAGGATCTGCGCGATTAAAGCCCGCGTCTGGTCTTTGGCTATCCGGGTGCGCAGGGCCGCCATATGACCACCGGCGATGTGGCCGGCTTCGTGCGCTAGGACGCCGATGACCTCGTTGGGGGTCTGCGCCTGCATCAGCGCGCCGGTATGGATGAAGACGTTGCGCCCGTCGACGACGAAGGCGTTGAAGGCTTCATTGTTGACGATGCGAACGGCGACGCGACCACTTCCGAGCCCGGCGGCCTTGAACACCGGCCGCGCATAATCATTGAGGAGATTTTCGATTTCCGTGTCGCGGATAAGGGGCAGCCCTTGCGCCGTGACGGGCTGTGGCAGCGCCGTGGCGAGCGCGATAAGCGCGAGAGTTGCGGCGCGCAACCGCGCCAAGAAGCACGGGCGGTGATTGCTCCATCCCGGCAGATTGGCAACTTGCGGATTTTGCTCGCTCATGCGCAACCGATCGCCCAGAAATGAGCCGAAATGTCGGCGGCGCAATCGCAACGCCCGACGGGGCTACCTCAGCCCCGCTTCCCGCAACGAGTCAAGGGCAGGCCGTATGCGCAAGCGCCAAGGCAATGGATCACGCCGTTATGGGTTGCGGCATCATGGCAGGGGCAACAGACGTCGTTCCCCGGGCCGCATTCCAGCGCACTACGGCGATCGCGGACACGGCGATGGCGCCGCCGGCCAGGACGTCGACAAAATAATGCCCGCCAAACGGTATTGTGGACAGGATGTTGACGGTGTTGAGCAGGGCAAACGGAACCAGCAGCCAGATATAATTGCGGACCGCGTAGACGGCAATGATCGCCATGACGGTGTGATAGGAAGGGAACGTCAGCAGGCCCTTGGTTTCCGGCAGCCGGAAAACTTCAAAGGTACCGTCGCGCAGAGCCAGCACGTGCGGGAGATAATCTTTGCAAGCGTTCGGGTCCAGGTGGGCAAACGGTTGAGCTGTCGGCTGGTGATGAATGCACGATCCCAATGCCGGCCAAAGGCTCGCGATGATCACCGTCGGAATAATGGTGAGGGCCAGGAGCGAACAAAACTGGGCGACATTCTCACGATCGAGGAAGACCGCGCTGACGAGGAAGATGACCAGGAACTGTTTGGCGCTGCTGTTGTAGGCGTAAAACATGGCTTCGGGGAGGAGGGGCTGCGTGCCGACCCAGGAATGGAAACTTAGAAAGTCAAAGCCAAGCGCTGCATCGGCAGCGGCAAATGCTTCATCCTGCAGCGGGGCGTTCAAGGCTTGACCGAGGTAGACGATCAGCGAGGAGCTCATCACAAAAGTGAGGAAAAAGAAGTAGGCAGCGATGAAGAGCTGCAGTCCGCTCAAGCCGTGCTCGATGACTGTGTAGATGCGGTTGTCGGCGGCTTGGAAAGTGTTCTTCACAGACCCTATGCCGATCATAAAGAAGAGCATGATGGCGTAGGTCAATGCGATGTGATGGAATACTGACCCGTCGTAGCGGAAGGGCTGAGCGATGTTCAGCCAAAGTACGGCGGTGATCGCCAAGGCGGACAGAAGGCCCCAGGCAAGAACGCCGTTGCGGCCCCGAAACTCGGTGAACTCTGGCATCGCCACTCACTCCACGCACAGCCGTGCCGATGAGTACGCGATCGAAGTAAAAACCTCTTTAATCCAATGATTTACTCTTGTTAACCCGTCGGTGGCAGGAGGCAAACACGGGAAATAGGGAGGCAGCGAACCACCTCCCTGAGCCCTTATGAGTGTCTTAACCGCTGCGGCCGCTGCTGGCGCCGAGCGACACGAACCGCGGACCGATATCGACATGGATGTGGCTCATGTCGCGATACGTCATGGTGCCACCCGAGTGGTGGTTCTGGCGCAACCAGCTGACAATAGCTCCCTTGCGGCCACCGGCGTCGAAATCGATGGCGAGGCCATTGCGGTGCTTGGAGGGTTTGCCGCTCTTGGCGATCACGGCGCCGGGGCGGCAGGTCGAAACGATTGAAACCGAGCCGAACTGGCTTTCAATCCGGTTGAGCAGGGCGCGGGCTTGCGGTTGAAGGCAGGTGCGCGAGGTGCCGCCAGAAGCGTAATTCGTGAACGAGCGGGACTTCAGCCCCTTCTTGCCTGCGTAACGCCGCGTCTTGCCATAACGGGCCGTGCGCTTGCCGCTGGCCTTGTAGGCGTTGCGGTTGTTGGCCTTGGCTTTGAAGTTCATCGCGCTGGATGGACGGTCGGCTGATGCCGGACCCGTGTCGTTGTGAGGCCGGGCCTCGACGCCGGTGACAGAGAGGGCAACGAAGCCGACGATGGCCGCTGCGATCGACAGAGAACGAGTGCTCATGTGTACTCCAAGTTTTTTATCGTACGACTTGCGCCGCGTTATGAGATTCGAGAGAAGATCTTGCAGTCTTTGCTGTTCTTTGAAGTCTTATCCGAGAAGATCGCCCACTGTGTGATCGGGATAAGGTTGGGATAACCTGTCTCCCCTCTCGTTTTCGACCGTACTTCCCTCATCGGCATTGGAACGGCATGTTTCACGCTTGTCGTGAAGACTGCCGGACGACCGCCAACAGCCGGGACCTTATGGTGAAAATTTGACAGTCAGAACCCCGCGTGCGTCGCGTGCGACCACGTGTGCAATTCAGATGAATGCAGTTCGGAGGCTCGATAAGTTTCTGATTCGCAACAAAAAAGCCGGGCGCGCGGCCCGGCTTTCTTAGTTCTGTTCAACCGACGCGTGTGCGACAGGTTTGCTCAACTGCCCAAACGGCGCTGCCACCAGCCCCGACGGGCTGGCTGTTCGGCCGTTTCAGTCGCAGCGATCGCTTGATCGGGTGTGACGACCACGCGTTCAAGCTTTGGCTCGCTTGACACAGGCTCGCCTGTTCGACGGCGGGGGGGGGCATCGGGCGCGTCTGCTTTGGCGCGAGCGGGTGTTTCAGCTGCGCCAGATTCGGGTGCGGCCCGTTGGACCGTCGCCGGTTGTGCCGGTGCTGCGGTCGTTCTGATTTCCAGCGCAGCTTGGGATTGCGGAGTGGTGGCGATAGGGGCCGGTCCGGCAAAGTCATCAATGATGTCTTCGGTGACGTGCGGCCGGGCGTGATAGCCGTTCGGCTCGGCGGCCGGTTCGGCGGCTGCACCGGGCTCGTCGCGATCGCGTCCACGACCGCGGCGGCCACCGCGGCGGCCCCTGCGGCGGCGGCGAACGCCACGATCGCCTTCACCGTCACGTTCGCCATCACGCGCCTCGGCCGGCGCGCGTTCTTCGTCGCCGCCGTCGTCGCCGACGATCTCGATCAGTTCGTTGTCGGTCTCGGTGATTTCAATGATGCCATCGTCAGACGATTCGGTTTCATCGGCCTCACGGTCGTTGTCGACCGCACGCAGCTCACCGCCCTCGCGTCCGGTTCCATTGCGGTCACCGCCGCGACGTCCCCTGCGGCGACGCCGACGCCGGCCACGGCCACCTTCTTCGCGGGCTTCGCGACCTTCACGGGGCTCGCGGCTTTCGCGAGGCTCACGGTCTTCGCGGGCTTGGGGTCGTGCAGCTTCGCCATCTTCGTCGTCGCTTTCGCCGACGAAGCGGACGCCGTCCGACGCGGCCGGACGTTCGTCCACCGCGCCGTCTTGATCACCGCCCTCGTCCTCGCCGTCAAAGCCCCAGTCCATGTTGACAGCGGAGCGTTCGGCTCGCCTTGGCGGAGCGTCGGTGCGGGCTTGGGTCTTTTCGATCGTAAAATTGGCACCCTGCAGCTTGTCACTGGCCTGCACCGTGATCGATATGCCGTGGTGCGCTTCCAGTTCGGTGATGAACTTGCGCTTGTTGTTGAGGATATAGAGTGCGACTTGAGCGGTCGTGGTCGCAATCAGGGACGACGGGTGGCCGGCCATCAGTGCATCCTCGATGCCGCGTAGAACGGCGAGGGCCACGCTTTCGGTCGATCGAATGATGCCCGTGCCCTGGCAGTGCGGACACTGTGTCGTCGATCCCTCGAGCACACCGGTCCGGAGCCGCTGACGCGACATCTCCATGAGGCCGAAGTGCGAGATGCGACCAAGCTGAATGCGGGCCCGGTCGAAGCGCAGCGCGTCTTTCAAACGCCGCTCAACGGAGCGGTTGTTGCGCTTCTCCTCCATATCAATGAAGTCGATGACGATGAGACCCGCCAAATCGCGCAGCTTCAGCTGGCGTGCGATTTCGTCGGCGGCTTCGAGGTTGGTCGCGTACGCGGTTTCTTCGATCGAGAATTCCCGCGTCGACTTGCCGGAGTTGACGTCGATGGCGACGAGGGCCTCGGTCTGGTTGATCACCAGGTAGCCGCCGGACTTCAGCGTCACGAAAGGACTGAACATGGCATTCAGCTGGCGCTCAATGCCGTAGTGGTTGAATAGCGGGTCATTTGAGGAGTGGAGAAGAACGTTCTTGGCATGGCTCGGCATGAGCATGCGCATGAAGTCGCGGGCTTCCACGTGGGCCGGATCGCCGGCGACAATGACCTCTTCCACGTCTTTATTGTACAAATCGCGGATCGAACGCTTGATCAGATTGCCTTCTTCATAAACGAGGCTCGGCGCGGTCGATTGCAGGGTGAGGTCGCGGACGCTTTCCCATAGCCGCAACAGGTATTCGTAATCGCGCTTGATTTCCTGCTGCGTCCGGGCCGCGCCTGCCGTGCGAATGATGAGGCCCATGCCGTCCGGCACGTCCAGATCCGATGCGATCGCTTTCAGACGCTTGCGATCCTGCGGATTGGTGATCTTGCGGCTGATGCCGCCGCCGCGGGCCGTGTTCGGCATCAGCACGGTATAGCGACCGGCCAGCGACAGGTACGTCGTCAGTGCGGCGCCTTTGTTGCCGCGCTCTTCCTTGACCACCTGGACGAGGATGACCTGGCGGCGCTTGATCACTTCCTGGATCTTGTAAGACCGCGGGCGGCGGCGCGGCCGCGACGGCAGTTCCTCGAGCGCATCCTCGGAACCCGTCTGTTCGACAGTTTCAGGCTCGGCCGCTGGCGTCGCAACGACTTCGATGGTTTCGCGCTCGACAAGGCCGATGGGCGCGGGTGCATCGCTTTCAATGCTGGCGTAATCAGCGGATGCTTCGACGTCCAGATCATCGTCATCTTCATCGTCGAGGTCGTCCGTCTCGGGATGGTCGCGGTCGTCCTGGCCGTGAGAGGGCTCAAACCCGCCAACGACCTCTGGTTCGGGAAGGTCTTCCGTCAGGACCTCTTCGGCGCCGTGGACGTGTTCGGCGCGTACGACGTGACCTTCCTCATCGTCATGGCTGTCGTCATCATGGTGACCATGCCCGTCGTCGTGATCGTGATCGTGATCGTCGCGTTGCGTGGCAACGTCGGGCTGGTCGCCGGTGCCGGCCGCTGCGTCGCGGTGTTGACCATTCGGTGTATGACGCTGGCGACGACGAGCCATGCGTTCCGCATGAGCGTCGGCGGCAGCCTCCTCGGCAGCCTCGGCGGCCGCTTCTTCGTCGAGCAGCGCCTGCCGATCGGCCACCGGGATCTGGTAGTAATCGGGGTGGATTTCGTTGAAGGCGAGAAAGCCGTGGCGATTGCCGCCGTAGTCGACAAACGCAGCCTGGAGCGAGGGCTCCACGCGGGTCACCTTGGCGAGATAAATATTGCCGCGCAGGAGTTTGCGGGCCGCACTCTCGTAGTCGAATTCCTCTACGCGGCCGTCACGTAGAACGACGACCCGGGTCTCTTCGGGATGCGTCGCATCGATAAGCATCTTGTTGGTGGACATGTTGAAAGTTCCTCGGCGCGCCGGCTGGGCATGGGGCCGGTCGAAGGCTCAAAGCCTCGTTCGGCCATCGGGATGCCGTGGGCGCGCGCAGTGGGTGGGTTGATCGAAAATGGGGTGGATTGGTCATGGCTCCGCGCAGACGCTTTCCGGCTGGGCTAGCCGGGCGGCGCACACCATCGGCTCGGAGGAGCGTCGTGGTGTTCGGATTGACTGCACGAGAATTTCGCATTTTTCAGTGTTCACGTTCGCCTTAGACCGGCGCGCAGGTGCATGCCGGCCGGCAGGTTTATGGGGTAAGGGCCACGCGTCGCTTGTGGCGACAGGCACCTTTTAGGGGCGCGGCTCGGGGGCCCCCTTTCATTGGGCCCCGAGCGAGCCGCAGGCAATGGACGTCGCGTCCGTTCCGTCGCGGCGCGGCCGTTTCGGTACAAGAAACTTTGGAGGACCGTGGGTCTGGCACCGCTCCATGGGCAATGGGAGGTGGCCGCCGCTCGAGAACTCTTCCAGTTCTTCGCCGATCCGCGCGAACACCCGTCATATTAAACAGCCGCATGATCGACGTCGCCGCTCGGGCCAAGAGCCATATTTCGCAGGGCGAACAATGGCTTAGGTCTCTGGCGCGCGTCTTCCATTGGCTCCGACGAGGCGCGGAGAAACAGAACGCTTAGGAAGTCTAACGGGTTCGCGGTCCCGGTGACAAGAGTGTTAAGCGGACCACAGGCAGCCGGAAGGTCACAAACCTGGGCGTCAGCCTGAAGCGAAACCACAAATTTTTTGTTAAGGTTTGATAGATTCTGAATTTTTTGGGGGAGTCCAGTAGGGGGAAATGCCGGGTTGGCTTGGCAAACCCGTTCGCGCATTTTGCATCGTGGCTCTGGCCGCGACGGTGCTGGCTGCTGCGCAAGGCCCGGCCGCGGCGCAATTGGAGACCACATTTGAAAAGAATGTAGCGGCGTCCGAATCGCCCAACTCGGCGGCTACGGTCGTTGTTTCATCGGAGGCCACGGCGCTGGATGTACTCGGCGACCGGAAAAAGACGGTGCTGCAACTCACGCTGACGCGCGGCGTGACCGCTGAGGTCTATTCGCTCGCCAATCCCTATCGGGTCATTGTTGATTTGCCGCGCGTCGGGTTCCAGCTGCCGCCGGACGCCGGTCGTGACGGTCGCGGTCTTGTTTCGGCGTTCCGCTATGGCCAGTTCGCAGAAGGAAAGGCGCGCATCGTTCTGGATACAGTTGGTCCGGTGGCCATTGCAAAAGCGGCCATGACCAATGCGCGGACCGGGAGCGGCGTTGTCTTGACGGTCGAGTTGCAGTCGACCAACGCGGCAGCGTTCGGTGAGGGAACGGGCAGCGGTCGGCAACCAACCGGCCAGGCGCCGCCCCTTGCGTCCCCGGCCGCTGCAATTGCCACCGGATCGACTGACAAACCCATCATTATGATTGATCCGGGGCACGGCGGAATTGATCCAGGCGCCGTTGGCGCCGGCAATCTTCTTGAAAAAAACCTGGTACTGGCCGTCGCCAAGCGCGTGCAGGCGCAACTTCAGCGATCGGGTCGCTATACCGTCATTATGACCCGCGACAGCGATGTGTTCATCTCGCTGAATGAACGCTTGGCCCTGTCGCGGCAGGCCCAATCGGACCTTTTTATCTCGATCCACGCCGACAGCATCGAGCAGACCTATGCGCAGTCGATCAAAGGCGCAACGATTTACACGCTCTCGGAACGGGCGTCGGATGCCCAAGCGCGGGCCATCGCGGAGAAGGAAAACTCATCGGATCTCGTCGCGGGTCTGGATGTGGCGAAGGGCGAAGACAACACAGACGTGAAGAACATTCTCATCGACCTCATGAAGCGTGAGACGGCAAACTTCTCGGCGGAATTCTCGCGCACGCTGGTTCGAAAATTGAAATCGAACGTGTCCCTATCACGCGATCCGCAGCGGTCGGCAGCCTTCAAGGTGCTGCGCCAAACGCACGCGCCATCCGTGCTCGTCGAGCTCGGCTATGTGAGCAATGCTGAAGATTCCAGGCAAATGCAGGCCGCAGACTGGCAGGACAAGGTTTCCAAGTCTATTGTGGCAGCCGTGGACGTCTTTTTTGACAAGCGGCCGGCTGACTAAGACATTTGCAAATCGTCCTTGGAGCATCATCTATGCCCAATTGCCGAGTGTTTCGACGACGTGGCGCCACAATTCATAGTAAGGGTCCGTCGGAGTTTGGGTCGACCGTCGACGCGTATCCATCGGGATTGCTGCGCTGCGGCAAGTCGTTTAATCAGGCCTGATATTCCTTGTCTAAAATCGAGACGCTTTAACCGCCGCCGCGTTGAGACATCGACGCCTTCGGCCCAGACCGGATCGCATGCGAGCCCCAGTTTACCCGCCTCCGGCTGAACCAAAGAAGAAGCGGCGCCGCAAGAGCCTGCTGCTGACGTTTCTGGGCTGGAGTTTCGGGCTGTTCGTGATTGCCTTCGTCGCGGCATCGGCGGGCATCGGGTGGCTGCTGTTCGAAGCATCCAAGGATTTGCCTGATTACGAAAGCCTCGCGCGCTACGAGCCGCCGGTCATGACACGAATCCATGCCCACGACGGCTCGCTGATTGCCGAGTATGCGCGCGAGCGCAGAATTTTCGTGCCGATCAACACCGTTCCAAAGCGGGTGATCGCCGCGTTCCTCTCCGCCGAAGACGCGCGGTTCTACGAGCACGGCGGTATCGATATCCAGGGCGTGGCGCGCGCCGCAATCAAATATCTGGAGACGAAGGCGACCGGTCGGGGCGGCATTCAGGGGGCCTCGACCATTACCCAGCAGGTGGCGAAGAACTTTCTTCTGACGAGCGACCGGACCTTCGATCGCAAGATCAAGGAGGCAATCCTGGCGATACGCATCGAGCGCGCCTTTTCAAAAGACAAGATCCTCGAACTGTATCTCAATGAAATTTATCTCGGCATTGGCGCGTATGGCGTCGCGGCGGCCAGCCTCAACTACTTCAACAAAGAGTTGAAGGATCTGACGCTTGAGGAGGCGGCTTATTTGGCGGCGCTGCCCAAGGCGCCCAACAACTACCATCCGTTCCGCAACCGCAAAAAGGCGATGGAGCGTCGGAACTGGATCATCGATCAGATGGCCGAGAACGGTTTTATCAAGTCCGAAGAAGCGGTGGACGCCAAGGCAAAGCCACTGGAAGTGAAGTTTCGTCCGTCGGGTGCCCACATCTTTGCCGCTGAGTATTTTGCCGAGGAAGTTCGCCGCTCGCTGCATGCGCAATATGGCGAGGAGAAGCTCTATGCCGGCGGGCTTTCGGTGCGCACGACGCTAAATCCGCGGCTGCAGGAAATGGCCCGTCTGGCACTGATCGACGGGCTGGTCGATTACGATCGAGATCAGGGCTGGCGCGGACCGGTGTCGAAAATCGACATTTCCGGCGATTGGGGCGTGCCGCTCGGTGCGATCGATATCCCAGCCGACATTTTGCCGTGGCGTCTCGGAGTCGTATTGCAGGCGGGTAAAGACAAGGCCGTCGTCGGTCTGAGGCCTGCGCGGCAGCAGGACAACACGCTGACCAAGGACCGGGAGGCGGTCGAGATTTCGCTTGCCGAGGTCAAGTGGGCTAAGGTGCCGGCGACCAAGACGACGCCGAAAGCGATTACCGACATTCTTTCTGCGGGCGACGTGATCTACGTTGCGCCAAAGGATCCGCGCAAACTCGACGGCGTGTGGTCGCTGATGCAGATCCCCGAAATAGGCGGCGGTCTTGTCGCCATGGACCCGCACACGGGCCGCGTGCTGGCGGTAGCCGGCGGATTTTCATTCGCCATGAGCCAGTTCGATCGCGTCATTCAGGCCAAACGCCAGCCGGGGTCATCGTTCAAGCCGTTCGTCTATGCGGCGGCGCTCGACAATGGCTACAAGCCGACGTCGATCATTCTCGATGCGCCCATCGAAATCGAGCAGGGCCCTGGTCAGGACATCTGGAGGCCAAACAATTACGACAAGGAGAAATCTTTCGGGCCAACGACGCTGCGGGTCGGCGTGGAGAAATCGCGTAACCAGATGACTGTTCGGCTGGCGCAAGACGTCGGCATGCCGATCATTACGGAATACGCGAAACGGTTCGGCATCTATGATGATCTGCTGCCGGTGCTGTCCATGTCGCTTGGCGCCGGCGAGACGACGCTGCTGCGTATGGCGACGGCGTACTGCATGCTCGCCAACGGCGGCAAGTACGTGCGCGCCACGCTGATTGACCGCATCCAGGATCGCTGGGGACGTCCGGTGTGGAAACACGACGCGCGTGAATGTTCGGGCTGCACGGCCGACGCTTGGAACAATCAGGCCGAACCTGAGATCCCAGATGACCGCAAGCAGATTATCGACCCGCACAGCGCCTACCAGATGACGTCGATTCTTGAAGGTGTCGTGCAACGCGGCACGGCGACGGTCCTGAAATCCCTCAACCGGCCGATCGCGGGCAAGACGGGAACGACGAACGAGGAGCGCGACGCGTGGTTTGTCGGCTACACGCCCGACCTCGTTGTCGGGGTTTTTATCGGCTTTGACACACCGCGCCCGATGGGCAAAGGCCGCACGGGCGGCGGGGTGGCCGCACCGATCTTCGGCGACTTCATGAAACGGGCGCTGGCCGACGAACCGGCCGCTCCGTTCCGAGTGCCGCCAGGCTTGAAACTGGTGCGGGTCAATCTGAAGACGGGATTGCGGGCGCAGCCGAACGATCCTCAGGCCATCATGGAGGCCTTCAAGCCAAACGAGGAGCCGGATGACGCCTACTCGATCATCGGGTTCCAAGTCAGCGATACGGCTGCATCTGCGGGGGCCACGCCCGCGGCAGCCCAGTCGGAGACCGGTGCTTATTCGACATCGTCGGACGCATGGGCGCCGACATCGGCGCCACCCGGCAATGCACCTGCCCCTCCGCCGCCGCGACCGCCCGGCTGGTAGTTCGGTTTGGGGCCTACTTCTCGCACTGCGCCGCGACGGATATGACCGTGTCCGCGGCGCGGCGTTTACATGGGCCGCGCTCCCGCCTATATGCGTGACATCTTATTCTCCCCTTCCCACTGAAGGTTTGTTCCGGAGGCCGGCACATGCGCGCTGAAGCGCAAAAACTTGTCGATTCCATCCAAGAAGCGCTCGCGCTTCTGAGGAGGTATCTTTGACCCGGACCAAGCTGAAGAACGTCTCGGGGAATTGAACCGGCGGGCGGAAGATCCGGCTCTGTGGTCAAAGCCGGCCGAAGCGCAGAAGGTCATGCGGCAGCGTCAGACGCTGGAAAAGTCGCTGTCGAGCTTCAAGCGCATGCAGCAGGACTTGGAGGATAACGTCACGCTCATCGAAATGGGCGAGGCGGAAAACGATGCTTCGACCGTGCGTGAGGCCGAAAGTTTGCTCGCCAAGCTCGATCTCGAAGTCCAGCAGCGCAGCGTCGAAGCCCTTCTGTCGGGCGAGGCCGATGGCATGAATACCTATCTTGAGGTGCATGCCGGCGCTGGCGGCACGGAAAGCCAGGACTGGGCGTCGATGCTGTTGCGCATGTATCTGCGCTGGGGCGAACGGCGCGGCTTCAAGGTGAAGTTGATCGATGAGAGCGCGGGTGAAGAAGCCGGCATCAAGTCGGCGACGCTGGAAATCGAGGGTGAAAATGCATTCGGCCTGTTGAAAACGGAAGCGGGCGTGCATCGACTCGTTCGAATTTCGCCCTACGACGCGAATGCGCGGCGGCACACGAGCTTTGCCTCGGTGACCGTCTATCCCGTGATCGACGACACGATCGACGTCGAGGTCAACCCGGCCGACGTCGATATCTCGTTTGCGCGCGCCTCGGGCGCGGGCGGCCAGCACGTCAACCGGACGGAAAGCGCCGTGCGGCTGGTGCACAGGCCGTCTGGGATCGTGATTTTTGCGCAGGAGCAGCGTTCGCAGCACCAGAACAAGGATATTGCGTTCAAGCGGCTGAAAGCGCGGCTCTATGAAATGGAGCTGAAGAAGCGGGAAGCTCAAGCTTCCGCCGACCAAGCCGCCAAGACCGACATCGGCTGGGGGCATCAAATCCGGTCTTATGTTCTACAGCCGTATCAGCTGGTGAAGGATCTGCGCACGGGCGAGCAATCGACGGCGCCCGATGACGTGCTCGATGGTGATATCGATCCCTTCATCCAGGCGACGCTGTCGGCGCGGATCAAGGGCGGGACGGGAGCGGACGTGCAGGATATCGAGTAGCGAGCTGGTTCATCCGCCCTGGCGGGCGGAGAGGATCTCGATGCGATCGCCGGGTTGGAGCTGTTTGGCGGCGCGGTCGCGGATCGGCACGAAGATGCCGTTCAGGGCCGTGGCGACGCGAGCCTCACCGAAGTTCTCCGCGGTGACAAAATCAGCCAGGGTGCCCGCTGCCGTCTGGCGGGGCTCGCCGTTGATGAATAGGTCTATGAGTTCCGTGGGCATCGGGTCAGGTCAGCAGCTTGCCTTCGAGCTGGATGATACAGCTGTCGATATTGTGCAGGATCTCTTCAGCATTCACGAGGTCCTTTTCCAGCCGGCCGACGTCGTTGCTATGTTCATCACTGCTGAAGGCTGAGGAGAGGCGTCCGAGTGCGGCAAAGAAGCCGTTCTGGCGGCGGGTGCGGGCTGCGGCTTGTTCGGCTTTGGCTTCCATTGCGCGGGCTCGTTTCAACTCGGCGGCAATCCGGCGCTTCAAAAGGCCGACCTCTTTTTTCTTGTGGCGCAATTCCTTAATGGCGGTTTTGGCCTCCACCGACGAGTTCACCTTGACGGTCACCTCCGTGCCTGAGATGGCGGCAAAGCGCATTTCTCTCAATTGCATGCGTGACGGTCCCCGAGGAGTAGGCGTAGCCGAAAGACGCACCACGCTGGCTTGGCGGTCGTCAGCCGCGACGCCGCATCCGATGCGATGTGCAACTCAGGCCATGATTAAGGTGATCGTAGCACGGCCATAGACAGATAGGCGCAAGACTGAAATTCAATGCATCGCGAGAACTGTAAAAGAAGCGATGACAGCGTCTGCTGCGACATCCGCGCATTGAGACTGGTTCACACCGTCGCAAACCAGTATCCGATGTCGCTTATCAAACGGGCAATAGGACCGCAACGCCGTGAACATTTTGGGCATCGTCACAAAGTCGCATGATACGGGCCTAGCGCTCCTTCAGAACGGGCTTCCGTCCTACATTCTCGAAGAAGAGCGGTTTAACCGGCAAAAGCACACGCTGGAATTTCCGACAAACTGCCTGGACGCCGTTTTTGGCGATGGACGGTTCGCGTTCGATGACATCGACGTCGTAACGACACCGTGGGAGATGGATCGGCTCCGCCCGACCTTCTACGCCAACGTGACAGGTCAGCTGCCGTCGAGCCTCAATCTGTTACGCCCGAGTGCACACCGGGTGCAGGCGTCGGCAATCGTCAATTTGCCTTTTCGTCTGTGGATGGGTCTCGGCCGGCGCTACGGCTACCGCAAGGTGCCGAAAATCGTCCAGGTCTCGCACCACAATGCGCATGCGGCGGTGTTCAACGTCTCGCCGTTCGAGCAGGCTGCCGTTCTCGTCATGGACGGCTATGGCGACGACACTTCGACCAGTGGCTATATCGGCCGGGGAACACGGCTCGAGCGCGTGTGGAAGAGCCAGTTCTTCGACAGTCTCGGGATGCTCTACACGTGTGCGACCGAATACCTCGGCTTCAAGGTCTTTGAAGAAGGCACCGTCATGGCGCTGGCCGCGTGCGGCGGGCCCACGTATGTCGACCGATTCCGTGACCTCATCCAACTGCTGCCGGACGGCCAGTTTCGCATCAACCGCGACTACATTTCGTACGACACGCACGGCCTCGTGCGCCCATTCAAATGGAAGTTCTACGAAACCTTCGGGCCGCCGCGCACGCGCATGGATCCGCTGACGGATCACCATCGCGACATGGCGCATGCCCTGCAGGTGACGATCGAGGAGACGATCCTGCATATCGTGCGCGACATGGAAAAGCGGCAGTCTTCGCGCAATCTCGTCATATCGGGCGGCGTTGGGCTCAATTGCGTCGTCAACGCGCGTATTTTACGCGACACGAGTTTTGAGCGCGTCTGGGTGCCGCCGTGCGCCTCTGATACAGGTGCGCCGCTTGGCTCTGCACTGTGGCATTGGCATCAGACGCTGGGGCACGAGCGCACATTCGAGATGACGCATGCTTTCTACGGCAAAGGTTTCACCGATGCTGAAATCAAGGCCGCGCTCGATCAGGCAGGGCTTGTCTACAAGAAGTTCGACGAGGCCGAACTGTTGCGCGTTGTCGCCAAGGATCTGAGCCAACAGAAGATCGTCGGCTGGTTTCAAGGCCGGGCCGAGATGGGGCCACGCGCGCTGGGCAACCGGTCCATTCTGTCGGATGCGCGCGACAACAAGATCAAGGAACTCATCAACGCCAAGATCAAGCATCGAGAGGCGTTCCGGCCGTTTGCGCCGGTCGTGCTTTTGGAACGCGCGCAGGAATTCTTCGAAGTGACGCAGGCCGATCCGTTCATGACGCTCGCGCCGCGCATTCGCCCCGACAAGCTCGACCTCATCCCGGCCGCCGCGCACGTCGATGGCACCGGGCGCATCCAGACCATCGAGCGATCGGCGAACCCTCGCTATTACGGCGTTATCGAAGAGTACGCCAAGCTGACAGGGATACCCGTCATTCTCAACACGAGCTTAAACCGGCAGGAGCCGGTCGTGAACTCCCCCGAACAGGCGATTTCCTGTTTTCACCGCACCGACATGGACGTGTTGGTGATGGGTGACTACTACACGGTCGATCGCAATCCCGCCGCCGTGAAGCGCGCCAGAGAGAATTTCGTTTCGGTCGCGACTGCCGGTAGTGAATGAATGGGGGATATGCGGGCGGGATATGGGATATGGGGTCAGACCCCGATAGGGGGTCTGACCCCGTCAACCTGCCCGACCCCTTCAATCGCCGATCAAAACATATGGCTGTAACGCTCGATTTCCCACGGCGAAATCGAGAGGTGGTACTCGCGCCATTCCTCACGCTTGTAGCGCACGAACTCATCGCGCAGGGCCGTGCCGAGCGTCTTTTCAACGAGCGGGTCGGCTTCGAACGCATCGACCGCTTCATCAAGATTCTGCGGCAGGAAATCTATCCCGCGGGCGCGGCGCGCTTCTTCGCTGATCTCGTAGAGATTGTCGTCGTTGGGATGGCCGGGATCGATTTTCTCGCGCACGCCTTCAAGGCCGGCCGCGAGCGCCAACGTCGCAGCAAGATAGGGATTGAGCGCGCCGTCGGCATTGCGGCTTTCGCAGCGACCGCCGCCCATGGGGACGCGAATGGAATTGGTGCGGTTGTTGGAGCCGTATGAGTTGAAGACCGGCGCCCAGGAAAACGTTGCCATGGCGCCGCGGCGTACGAGCCGCTTGTAGCTGTTCACGGTCGGTGCGAAAGCGGCACAGAGGGCGCGCCCGTGGCGCAAGATGCCGCCGATAAAATGATAGCCCGTCGGGGTCAGGCCGAGCCCGCGCGGATCGTCCGCCGGATTGCATTTGAAGAGGTTTGCTTTCGTGTCGAGATCGTAGAGCGACATGTTGAAATGCGCGCCATTGCCGGTGCGGTTGGCGTAGGGCTTGGGCATCAATGTCGCCAGCAGCCCTAGGTCTTCGGCGTATTGTTTGGCCATCATGCGGAAGAAGGTGAAGCGATCGCACGTCGTCAGCGCATCGGCGTAAGCGAAATCGAATTCGTACTGTCCGTTCGCATCTTCGTGGTCGAAGGAGTAGAGGTCCCAGCCCAGCTCATTGATGGTCGTGGCCATCCGGTCGAGCCAGGTGAAATTGCCCATGAAGCCGCGAATGTCATAGCAGGGCTTGATCAGCTTATCGTCGGGGTTGGGAATGGCGAGTGAGCCATCCGGCATCTTTTTGAGTACGAATATTTCGCACTCGATGCCGAGGTTGAAGCCGAGACCCATCTTGGCCGCCTCGGTTTGCATGGTCTTCAATGCCACGCGGGTCGACAGGGTGTAGGGCTGGCCTTTGAAGTGAATGTCAGCCGGCATCCAGGCGATCTTGGGCTCCCACGGCAACTGAACGAGGTGATCGAAGTCGGGGATCGAGGCGAATTCGTCGTCGTTGGGCGCCTGACCCATGCCGTCGACGGCATAGCCTGTATAGAGCTCGGACCCTGCCGCCATGTGGTGGAGATGATCGATCGGAACGACCTTGCCCTTCTGACACCCGTGGATATCGACATAGGCGCCCATGCAGTATTTGACCCCGCGGGCTTTCAAATCGGTCATCAGCGCGTCGAGCCTTGGATCATGAGCCATGCAGGTCCCCCGTAGGTTGGATTGAGAATTCAGGTGTTGGAAAACGGTGTGTTGTAGGATGCATCCAGCGGCGGCGTTTCGTTGATGCCGCGGCGGATCATGGCGGCCAGATCCTCGACCATCATGGCGAACAGATCCTCGCCTTTCTGCCTCGTGGCACGGCTCGGATAACCTGTGACGCCATTCTTGCTGGTGCGATTGACGGGATGTGAGAAGACAAGACCGTCCGTGCGGTCGGGATCGTCGGCGGTCGCGATCTGATCTTCTCGAACGATTTCCGGTGCGACCGCCAGCATGAGCGACGTTTCCGCGTCGTTGGCGTGCCAGTCGTCGCCATCGGAAAAGTGCACCGCCTTGACGCGCGGCGTCATCTGGCCGGTGTTGACGATCGAGACCATCATATCGTCGAACGTCGCGCGGAGGTTTTCGAGCGCGCAGCGCATCGGGGCAAAATTCGTGACGTGCGTGTTGACGATGAACAGGCGGCGCACGCCCGAATGATAGGCCCAAGTGCCGATCTGCGTGATCAGCGTCGTCATCAGGATGGGATCGAGCGCGATGGTTCCGGGCCAGCGGCGGCTATGACCGATAGAGCAACCGTAAGGCACGGTCGGCAACATCGGGACGCCGGTCGCCTCCGACACTTGGCGGCACAGCTTATCGGCGAGGATGAAATCCATGCCGCAGCCCAGTTGCGGACCATGCTGCTCGGTGGCACCCACCGGCAGAATGGCTGTGCCATTGACAGCGGCCAGCGCGGCTGGAACTTCAGGCCAAGCCTTGTCTGCCCATAACATGATATTCCCCTCCGCTGATGACGGTATGACGTTTGCAACAATTCGTCATACCCTACGGCAGAGCACGGAGCGTGCCAACCGGGAGTAATTGGGCCATGGTTGTGAGAACGTCACGATCAAAGCGGACTTCGATAGCGGCCCGGCGGCGGCTGCAATCGAGCGCGCCGGCGAAACGGGGGTCGGTCAGCCGGATTACGATTTCGCTGCCGGAAGAGCTGTTGTCCGATCTCGATACGGTTGTCGCTCAGCGCGGATTTTTAAGCCGTTCTCAGGCAGTTGCGGACTTCGTCCATCGGGCTTTGGTGGAGATAAAAAGCGATGCCGGCGAGGATGTGATGGTCGGCACGATCACGCTGTTCTACGACCACACTGTGGGTGGATTGCAGCAGCGGCTCGCTGATCTGCAACGCCGCTATATTGACGAAGTCATCTCGTCTCTGCATGTGCACCTGACCGGCGAGAAGACGCTGGAAGTGATCCTTGTGCAGGGGCCCGCGCCCAAGTTGCGGGCAGTTGCCGGAGAGATGGGCAAACTTCGCGGCGTCATCAGCGAGCATTTGCAACTCGCCGCAGCCATCATCCCGCAGCTGCATCCTTTGCCGGTGAAGGCGCGTTGAGGTGTGCAAAAGGTGTCGCGCCGAAACGGCGTTCGCATTAGGTAACTGATTTCGAGCAAGGCGGCGAGCGCGCGCCGGAGCGGAGGCACTATGAACGAACGGGCACATGCGAAGGTAGAGCTCAAGGCAGCGATTATTCCAGTGACGCCGTTCCAGCAGAATTGCACGCTGATCTGGGACGATGCGACCAAGGTCGGCGCCATCGTCGATCCGGGCGGAGATCTTGGGCAGATCCAGGCGGCGATCGCGGAGGTCGGCGTCAAAATCGAGAAAATCCTGCTGACGCACGGTCATATCGATCATGCCGGCGGTGCCGACGAACTACGAAAAATGCTGGGTGTGAAAATCGAGGGTCCGCACAAGGCCGACAAAATCCTGCTCGATCATCTTGAAGCGCAAGGCGCGGCCTACAGCATTCCAGCCCGCAACGTCACGCCGGACCGCTGGCTTGAAGAGGGCGACACGGTCACGGTCGCGGGCCACTCATTCGAAATCCTACACTGCCCTGGCCATTCGCCGGGGTCAGTCGTGTTCGTTAACAAGCCGCAAAAATTCATGTTGGCCGGCGATGTCATCTTCCGGGGCTCGATCGGCCGCACCGATTTTCCCTATGGCGATCACGACGCGTTGATTGCGGCCATCAAGACGAAGCTATTTCCACTCGGCGACGAGTTCGCCTTCATCTGCGGCCACGGCCCGACGAGCACGATTGGCGCTGAGCGGCAGAGCAATCCGTTTCTTATCTAGTTCACTCGCGGAAGCGGGCACTCACGTCGAGGCAGCCGAAAATCCCGCACTCTTGCAATGCCGTGCCGAAACCCCTCAGCTCGTCCTGATTGGCAAAAATGTCGACGGTCTGGACCCGCAGTGTTTCCGAGCAACTGGCCCGGCAATATTCCCAAGTGCCGCCGGGCAGCTGGACTTGCAGTCCGCTGCGGCCTTCGCGGACAGCGCCGCGCACGCTGCCGTTACCAAAGCGGCTGTCGGCGATCACGTAGCCATCGCCGTTGCCGTTATTGCCGCGGTCACGTCTGAACCCGGCGTCTGCGGGAGCCCAGCTCGCGCTTATCAAGGCTGCCGCCAGAGCCGCCGTCAAAAGCTGTGGAGTCCAGGATTTCGGGCGAATGGTGAGCATATGGCGGTCTCCAAAGACGGCGGTCGGCCGGAGCCGAAGCACTCGATCATGGATCAACTTAACATGAATCGGTGGGGCCGGGGTGATGCGGGAGCCCCGGAAGGGGGACTAACTGCGTTCCAGTTCCAGGTCGACGGAGGCGAAGCCCTGGCCATCGGTGGCAATGGAGATCAACTGGCTCTTGCCTTCCAGCGTGATCGACATGGTGGCCTTGATGGTGCCGTCAATTTTCATCTCGATCCGGTCGTTGGTGAACGTTCCGGTGACCGAGCCGGTGGAATTGAATGAGCGTTCCTCCCACGTGCCGGAAATGGCCTCACCGGCTTGGGTCAGCGCGGCGCGGAGGTCGATCTTGTTGGAGGGACTGGCGCAGGCGAGCGCGATACCCAGGCCCGCGCCGGCGTCCTTGGCGGTAAAGTACGCTTTGCAACTCAGCGCTTCGGATTGACCGGTCAGCAGCTGCACACGACCAACGCCGCGCCACGTCCCGGCGAGATCGCTGAAGGTTGTTGCCAGGGCGACCGTGGACAAACCTGCAACGAATGCCGCGGCAAATGCCAAAATCTTCAAAACTGATGAACGCATGGCCGCACTCGTCTCCGTTACGTTCGAGCCAGGGTTCGAAAGCTGAGCGGCGCGAATATACGGTCGAATACGGCCATAGTTGGGGAGGAGCCCAGCGTTCTCATCGGTCTGGAGGATGGCCAGGCGATGTTGCATTGCACACGAAGAGGCTGCGCGCGACCGCCGCGGCTTGCGGATAGGCAGGTTCTACCCAGGTGAGTAGGACGCCCGGCCGGCAGTTGCCGCTATGAATTTGCGCCGCAAGTATGATCCAATTGCGAAACGACTGCGGGCGGGACGCCAAAGATCCCGAACGAACAATGACCACTGGGAGACGCCGCATCCATGGAAGCCCGAGCGACGAATAAAGTCATATCCGCTGAACAAGCTATTGCGCTCGTGAAGGACGGCGATGTCGTCTGCACGACCGGCTTTGTGCAAAGCTGCATTCCCGAAGCACTCCATGCCGCGCTCGAAAAGCGATATGTCGACACGCACGCGCCGAAGGGCCTGACGCTTATCATGTGCGCGGGGGCCGGAGATTCCAAGGGACTGGGCACCGGCCGATTGCATCACGAAGGTTTACTCACGCGCGTCATCGCCGCCAACTTCGGCCGCATGCCGAAAGTCGCGCAGGCGGCGCAGGAAAATAAGATCACCGGTTATAACCTGCCGCAGGGCGTGATTTCGAAACTGTACCGCTCGTGCGCGGCGGGATCACCTGGGCTGTTCACTAAAGTCGGTCTGCATACTTATGTCGATCCGCGACTAGGCGGCGGCAAGGTCAATGAACTAACCAAGGAAGATATCGTCAAGCACGTCGAGGTCGAAGGCGAGGAGTGGCTGTTCTATAAGGCGACGCCAATCGACGTCGCTCTCATTCGCGCGACCAGTGCCGATCCGTCCGGCAATCTGTCGATGGAGAAGGAGTGCCTGACCCTTGACGTTCTGGCGCAGGCCATGGCGGCGCACAACAATGGCGGCGTGGTCATCGCGCAGGTCGAACGCATTGTCGAACAGGGGTCGATAAAGCCCAAGGACGTGCGTGTTCCCGGCATTCTCGTTGATTGCGTGGTTGTCGCGGAGCAACCCGAGATGCATCGCATGAACTACGGCGTCATGTATGATCCGGCGCTTTCCGGCGAGATACGTATTCCCGTCGAGAATATGAATAGGATGGAATTCGACGAGCGCAAGATCATTGCGCGGCGCGCCGCGTTCGAATTGCCGCTCAATGGCGTCATCAATCTTGGTGTCGGCGCACCCGACGGTGTCGCAGCGGTTGCCGCCGAAGAACGCGTCACGCCCTACATCACCATGACGACGGAGGCCGGGGCCATCGGCGGCGTGCTTGCGGGTGGATCTAGTTTTGGCGCGTCAGCCAATGCGCACGCGATCATCGATCAGAACCAGATGTTTGATTTCTATCATGGACGCGGTCTCGACCTGACGTGTCTGGGCATGGCGGAGTGCGATCAATTCGGCAACGTCAACACGTCAAAATTCGGCGGGCGGCTGAACGGCTGCGGCGGCTTCATCGACATTTCGCAAAATGCCCGCGCCGTGGTGTTTGCCGGCACATTCACGGCCGGTGGACTGGAAGTGGAAGTCCATTATGGGAAAATGAAGATCGTCAAGGAAGGCCGGTCGCGCAAGTTCGTCAATAATGTCGAGCAGATCACGTTCTCCGGCCCGTACGCCTGCCGCAAGTCGCAGCCGGTGATTTATGTCACGGAGCGCTGCGTGTTCCAGTTGACGCCCGGCGGTCTGGAGTTGATCGAGGTGGCGCCCGGCATCGACATCGAAAAGCACATTCTCGCGCAGATGGACTTCAAGCCGATCATCAACAAGCCGATGCCGATGGACCGGCGTATCTTCGTCGACGACCCGATGGAATTGCTTTCCGAATTGCTCAACCTCAAGCTTTCGGAACGTGTCAGCTACGACAGCGACCGCAATATCCTGTTCGTCAACCTCGAAGGCTGGAGCGTGCGCAAGAAGACCGACATCGATGATCTTCGCAAGACGCTGGTCGCCGCATGCGTCGCCGCGGGACGCCGCGTCAATTCGGTGGTCAATCATGACGGATGCCGCATCGCGGAGGATCTCTACGACAAATACGCCGAGATGATTCAGTACATGATGGACGATCACTACCTGACCACGACGCGCTACACGACATCGGCGTTCATGCGGTTGAAGATGCAGGAAGCGCTGTCCAAGCGAGGACTTGCACCGCACATTTTCGAACGCCAGGAAGACGCCCACGCTTTCCTCGACAGCCAGGCGGCGGAATAAGCCGATCACTCGCCGCCGCGCCGGTCAGGCGCGGCGGATGACGCGCCCGGCGATGAATCCAACCATCATCAGGACGAGCCCCAGCGTTAAAAGCGTCAACGCCGTCGTGCTCGGGCCTGGCAGCAAGTATGAGCGGCGCGGATCGCGCGTGTCGTAAGCGACGGAAAGGGTCGCGCCGGGGGCGAGCGCGGCGATGGCTCGCGCCTTGGCCGGCAAGCCAAAATCCCATGGTTCTAACTTTTGGCCTTCGAACGTTGTGCCATCGACCGTGTAGCGATAGGCAAGGGTGAGCGTTTCGGTTGCAATTGTTTCCTCAACGCCACCGCGCTGCTTGTCGGTCATCGGCACGCGACGCGTCTCGATCCCGTGCTCTAATTTGTTTGTCAAAAGCACGGCTTGCGTCGTCGGCCATGAACGGGTCACATAGCCTTGCCAAGCGCCAACGGCTCCGGCGACGGAACACGCCAGACCGACGCTCATGATGACCGTGACGAACTTGGATGCACTTCGGCGATAGGCATGCGCCTCGCGGCGGCGCTGGGCGGGGGACATGGCGGCGCAGTCTCCTCTAAGAGCAGCCGGGACGCGCACAAAAAAGAAAACCGGTATCAATCAAGATAGGTGGCCGGCGCGCGGGCGCAATGCGGCGAGGCAGAATTCGATCAGATGCACGCCGCCGTCACGCAATTCCTTCCAGTCGAGGAGCGATGGCTCGCCAAGAATGCCCGGTTCGAGAGTTGCTGGAACATGAATGAAGCCCGTGCGTGTGCGAGGGTTTGCACGCGCAGCGTGGCGCAGCGAATGAAACAGGATCGCGTTGCAAAGGTAGCGGCCGGGATCAGACGACAATTCGGCCGGGTAGCCAGCAGATCGCAGGGCTTGGAGTGCGCGTTGGACGGGAAGTGTCGCACGGCGCTCTGTCCGGTCCCCCGTCACGAGGTGTTCGGCTGTGGCGCACTGTCCTGCCTCGTCGGGCACGTTGCGGACCTCGTTGTAGGCGTGCGTTTCGATGACAAAACTGCGGGCGCGGGCAGAGACACCAAAATGGATCGCCATTTCCGGGCGGTGCTGATCGAGAAGTGCCTGGAGACGAGCCGGCGCCGTGGCCCACTCGACGGGTAGAACATCGCAGACGAAATGAAATTCGGTTTGGCGGAGCGCCGCCAGTCGGGCAACCTCGACGGCGAGGTCGGCCGAAACATTGCGCGACACACCGGGAAAGGGACCAAAGCCGGTCAGGAGAACCACGGCCTTCTGCTTCAGTGCCGGCGGTCGAACCGGCGGCGCGTGGCGGGCTGCATTCGTGCGCTTGGAAACAATGAGGCTCCGGAACCGCCCGGTCCCGGAGCCTGATGCCTGCGGCGGAGCCACTGATGCCTTCGGCGGAGCCATGGCGGCGTCAGCTTCCGTTATTGAGGGCCTGCATGCGAATGGTTTCAAACGCCGATACGTCAAGGTTCGGTTTCAGGTCGCCGGCGTCTTTCGCGCGGCGGACCCGGCCATCGAATTGTGCGCCCTCGGAGATCGACAGCATCTGATGGGTGATGTCGCCCTCGACCTGAGCGGTTGGATGCAAGGTAACGGTCGCGGCCCTGATCGCACCCCTGATACCGCCGCGGACTTCAATTGCGTCGGCATTGACGGTGCCAACGACCGAGCCTTCTTCGCCAATGACGACTTGGCGGCCGTGGATGTCGCCATGGACGTCGCCGTCGATCGTCAGTTTGTTTTGAGAAATTATCGTGATCTTTTCACCCATGATGGTGAGATCGGTGCCGATGACAGAGGTGCCGGTGGCGGAGGTCGAACGGTCGAAAGCGGAACCGGCTTGTCTCGGTGCAGCTGGGGATGGTGTCGCGTTCATGCTCGGCATGGACGGGGGCTTGGGTGGCGTATCGGAACCTGGACCACGACTGAACACAACGTAACACTCCCTCAGTTGGCAGAACAACGCCCTCACCTAGACCAGCATCATGCGGCGTTGTTGAAAATATGTCGAGGTGGCCGAGTGGGATACACGAGACCTGTGGCTTCAAGGGCGCGGGTGTCACGCGGCCCGGTGCTTGCCGCGCGCGCAGATGTTGAGCAACGCCGCGCAAACGGCAATGAAGCCGAGGACAGCGTAGGGCTCGACAGCTGCGATGGCCGGACGGACCATTTCGCGCATGACGCCAAAGATCGGATTTGTGGCGCCCTGAGCAAAAAACAGCATCCAGAATGCCGTATGAGTTACCGCAACAAGGCCGAGCGGTAGCGCGTAGAGCAGGCTCCACCAGCGGTTCCAGCCTGCTGGCGGAAGACGCTTCCACAACAGCCAAGTGACATAGGGCAGCGTAGCAACCGCAACCACTGCCCAGCCGTAGAAGCGGAACCAGGATGGTCCAAGCGCCGAATGGAGGATGATCGCGGCGGCGATTGCTGCCACGACCACGGTCGACAGCCGGTAGATGAACTGCTCGGAAGTCATGGTTCCGTTAAAACACGGCGGGTCGGCAGTTCAAAACCCTCAGTAGCGCAAAAACACAAAGGGCTGCTCGTTTCCGAGCAGCCCCGTGAGACCGGTCGCGATATTCCGGGGGCATCGGCCCGCCGGCGTCGCAGCGCATCAGGCGATCAGCGGAAGTGTTCCAAAGAAAGCCCGTGCGATCCCGACATCGCAGCCTTCAAGATCCCACTCGACATTGGACCACCTCCTTCCAGTTGTTGAACGATAGTGGCAGGGTCTCACATTCGACGGCGCTTGAAAAGGGGCCGCGGTAGAGCAAACTACGGTTGCCCGAGTTTCAGAGCGGCGGATTGCGCCGAGGCTAGATCAAACTTCACGGAACGTTGCATGCTCGCCCATCTGCGTATTCTTGCCCCGCATCCCAACATTCTTGCATTCTATGACGGGCGGGTGCCCGGGTATCGCTTTGCCGATGGCGCCAACTGGGTCGACGACGGCGCGCTGTCGCTCGGCATCGCCAGTTATGCAATCTGCGATGGCGCGGACGCGTTGGTTTACGACACGCATGTGTCGATCGCCCATGCGCGGGCCATCCGCGATTGCCTTGCCGCGCGTGGCGTTACGAACATCATGGTCGTCCTCAGCCACTGGCACCTGGATCACATTGCCGGCAATGCCGTGTTCGCCGACTGTGAAATCATCGCCTGCGCCAAGACCGCTGCGCATCTTGCTCATCACCGCGCCGCGATCGAAAGCGGGAGCCATGATGGGTCTCCCGCAATTGCGCCGCTCGTGATGCCGACGCGGACATTCGAGCGGCAGATGACAGTGCAAGTGGGGCGGCTCACGGTCGAGCTTTTGGAATTCGATATTCACAGCGACGATGGCGTGGTGCTGTGGCTGGCTCACGACCGGCTGCTGCTCGCCGGCGATACGCTGGAGGACACCGTCACCTATGTCGCCGAACCGGACCGTCTTTTGCAGCATCTGCCCGAGCTTGACCGGATGGCCATGCTGGCGCCCGCAAAAATCTTGCCCAATCATGGTGCTGCGGAGCGCATCGCGGCCGGCGGTTATGGACCTTCATTGATCCCGGCGACGGCGCGGTATGTCCGGGCGTTGCTGGCGATGAGAAAAGATCCGTCGCTACGCAATCGTCCGCTGCGTGATGTGATAACCTCCGATCTTGCTGACGGAACGCTCGAGTATTTCGAGGGCTACGAGGCCGTCCACGCAGGCAATGTGGAGAACCTCGACTACTCCGATCTGACATAAACCTGTCCGCCCAATTCGACGAACTTCTCGCTCATCTCGGCCATGCCTTCGTCGCGTGCGTTGAGCTTGGCGGCGTAGTCGCGGACGTCTTGCGTGATCTTCATCGAGCAGAACTTCGGTCCGCACATGGAACAGAAGTGGGCGACCTTGTGCGCTTCCTTCGGCAGCGTTTCATCGTGGTAGGCGCGGGCGGTGTCGGGATCGAGCCCGAGGTTGAACTGGTCCTGCCAGCGGAAGTCGAAGCGGGCGCGCGAGAGCGCATCGTCGCGAAGCTGGGCCGCCGGATGGCCCTTGGCCAGATCGGCGGCATGGGCTGCGATCTTGTAGGTGATAACGCCTGTTTTGACGTCATCGCGATTGGGAAGACCCAAATGTTCTTTCGGCGTGACGTAGCAGAGCATCGCGCACCCGTACCACCCGATCATGGCTGCTCCGATGCCGGATGTGATGTGGTCATAGCCGGGAGCGATGTCCGTCGTCAGAGGACCCAGGGTGTAGAATGGTGCTTCGCCGCATTCGCGTAGCTGCTTTTCCATGTTGATCTTGATCTTGTGCATCGGCACGTGACCGGGGCCCTCGATCATGACCTGGCAGCCTTTCGCCCAGGCGATCTGCGTCAACTCACCGAGGGTTTCCAACTCAGCGAATTGGGCACGGTCATTGGCGTCGGCAATCGAGCCGGGGCGCAGGCCGTCGCCGAGTGAGAACGACACGTCGTAAGCGCGCATGATGTCGCAAATCTCGTCGAAACGTTCGTAGAGGAAGCTTTCCTTGTGATGTGCGAGACACCACTTGGCCATGATGGAGCCACCGCGCGACACGATGCCGGTGACGCGGCTGGCCGTCAGCGGCACGTAGGCGAGGCGAACGCCGGCATGGATCGTGAAGTAATCGACGCCCTGCTCGCACTGTTCGATCAGCGTGTCGCGGTAGAGGTCCCAGGTGAGCTTCACGGGATCGCCGCCGCACTTCTCAAGGGCCTGATAAATTGGAACGGTGCCGATCGGGACGGGCGCGTTACGCAAGATCCATTCGCGGGTGGTGTGAATGTTGCGGCCGGTCGACAGATCCATGACCGTATCGGCACCCCAGCGGGTGGCCCAGACCATCTTCTCGATCTCTTCCTCCACCGAGGACGACACTGCGGAATTGCCGATGTTGGCGTTGATCTTGACAAGAAAATTGCGGCCGATGATCATCGGTTCGAGTTCGGGGTGATTGATGTTGGCTGGAATGATCGCCCTGCCGCGCGCAATTTCCGCGCGGACAAACTCGGGCGTGATGAACGATGGAACGGCCGCGCCGAAGCTTTCGCCATCGGCGAGAGCAGCCGGTGCTCGGTCCAGCGCGGTCTGGCGGCCAAGGTTTTCGCGGTGCGCGACGTAGATCATTTCCTTGGTGATGATGCCGGCACGGGCAAATTCATATTGTGTGACAAGGTTGCCGGTGCCGGCGCGCAACGGTGCGTTCGTTACCGGAAACAAGCGCGCCGCATGTGCGCCCGTGACGTTGCCGTTGTCTTCAGGCTTTACGTCGCGACCTTGATATGACGCGATGCCGCCGCGTTCCTCAATCCAGGCCGTACGATGCCGCGGCAGGCCCTTGGCGATGTCGATGTTGGCTGCGGGATCGGTATAGGGACCGGACGGATCATAGACATGAAAGACCGGTTCAGCGGGGTCCGACAGTGCGATTTCACGCAACGGAACCCGAACGTCGGGGTGGCCTTGCGGCGCGGTGTACAGCTTGCGCGAGGCGCTGATCGGACCGGTTGTCACTTCGGGTAGCGTCAGGTCGGCGGGGCGTGTCGAAATATTCATGGCTCATCTCCCGCGCGCGAAGCTGCGCGCCATCACATGTCATCGTGCTGATAAAGGGAGAGAGCGCGATACGAATACCGGCCATTGCGTCCGTCCCTTCGCCGGCATGACCCGGATCAGGTTCGAAGGGTGCTCGCGCTCGATTGCGCAATCTCAGCCGGTCACCGGCGCCCCTCGGAACAGTTCCAATTTGGCGCGTGATGCGTCCGGATGCAAGGCCGCGTTGCGCTGACCGTCAGGCTGCGAGGGCCTGCTGAGCACTTTGCACCCAACGGGTCACGGCCTCGATATCGGGGGTATCGCCATGACGCAGGATGCGCGCGCCGGCGTCGGTCGTGGCAAAGGCCAGCAAGGCGGCTGAAAGGGCCACAGGATCGGCCTCCGCCACTTTTTCCGGTGTGTCATACCCGGCTCCGGCGAGAAGTTGGGCGTGGGTGCCGCGCAAACCGGGTACGCGGAGCACCAGGCGAGCCTCGGTTTTCCATCGTTCGACGGTGTCGGTATCGAAGCGGCCGTGGCCCAGACGCGAGAGTACAACCTCAGGATCGGCGTCGAGAAAATCTTTCACTGTTATGATGCCGCCAAGCCCCAGGCGTTCGGCGAGCTTGGGGCCAATTGAGGGTGCGCGTTCGAGATCATCGCTTTCAACGAGATGGCGGCGCGGGATGCTGTCGAGGCCAGACAGCGCGGCGCGGTTGGCATGATGCTCTGCCGGCACGACGAGGACCGGGCGGCGGACGGGTCCTTCCGGAATGGGCGAGGCCGTGGCCGGCGCCGCGGAGGCTTGCATAGTGGCAGGCGCTGCCGGCGCCGCGGTGGCGCGGCCGCGCTTTGGTACCGTTGCGGGTGGCGCGAGGCGTGCAGTTTTTTCTTCAGCGAGTGCCAAGGCCCGTGGCGCCAGCACTTCCTTTTCATGCAGGTCGCGGATGGTGCGATCGTCTTCTGGTAGCGTGGCCTCGACACGACCGGTGGCCATGAGTTCATCGTACATGGCCTGCACCTGACGGCGCGTCTCAGCATCGGTGATTTTCTTGGTGACCCATTTGGCGGGAACTTTGAGGGATGCGAGGACGGTTGCAGCTGTCAGGGAAACCTCAGGCGGTGCGACGGCCGCTTCGCTGATCGCGCGCTCAAGGACGAGGGCAAAACCCTTTGCTGCATAGATGAGCAGGCCCGAGACGGCATCGCGGCCGATGGGATCGAGGCCAGCGGTGGGTTCCCGCACGCCCGTGCGCAGATCGTAGTGCGTGATGAGTTTTTCGTAATGCGGGTTGGCGCGTTCCGCGCCGGCGATGACGTGGGCGCGAAGCCAGTCGTCACCCAACGGCAGTTGCGGCGCTTCGCTGCGGTGTTTGCGTTCGCCTTCGGCGCGCAGGCCGTCATAGGAGCGGCTGATGCTCCACTCGACGGCGCGGTGCACACTGTTTTCGGCTTCCGACTGGGCAGTATGAAAGGGGTGGATCGGATCGGTGTAGTAATGGCTCAAGACGCCTGCCGCATAGACCGCGCGCTCGAAGTCCTTCTCGCGCAGTGCCTCGATCACGTGGCCGTACCAGTTCAGCGCCTTCTCGGGTGCCCCGCCCCAGTAGCCGTCGCGGACATGCAAAACGTGATTCTTGAAATCCTTGAACTCGACGTCGGGGGCCTTCGAGCCGGTCATGTAGACATCGGCATACTTCATAAACACGCGTCGCCACGCTTCCGCATCCGGGCAGCGCAAGTCGCGCAACGCGTCGAGCGCGAGCTTATGATGCGTGCCGTTGGCGTGCGCCGCATAGACGATGGTGAAGAGCAGTGACATCGCCGCAATCCCCGCATTGAACAGGCAAAGATGCGCCTGTGTTTCTGGTGGGATAGCGCGAGTCGCATGACAGGATGCAAACGGCTGCGAACATGACCGGGGATATGTGCCGGCGGTTAATCGGCGGGGGCGTTGAGGAGGCCGTTGGCCGGACGGTCCGGTGTCAGGCTCCAGCCGCCGATGTACGGCTTGACCTCGACCCGGGTGCCGACGCGGCGCTTGCGTTCGACGGACCGGATCATCTGGCGCAGACGCGGCTGGATCTCCGTCCGCCAGCGGGTGCCGTTAAAGACACCGTAGTGGCCAACGCCCGGCTGGACATAGTGAAAGCGTTCATCGTCGGCCACGTTGGTGCACAGAAGCTGCGCTGCCTCCGTCTGTCCGAGGCCGCAAATATCGTCGCGTTCGCCTTCTATCGTTATGATGGCCGTCTTGCGGATCTTGGAGCAGTCGACGCGCTGACCGTTATGCATCATGCGTCCATCAGGCAGCAGATGTTCCTGGAACACGGTCTCGACGGTCTGCAAGTAAAACTCCGCCGTCAGATCCATGACGGCGAGGTACTCTTCGTAGAAATCCTGGTGGCCCTTGACGCTGTCGCAATCACCTTTGACGAGATCGTTGAACAGGCCGACGTGCGCATTCATGTGGCGCTCAAGGTTCATGGTCATGAACCCGGTCAACTGCATGAAGCCCGGATACACGCGGCGCATTGCGCCGGCATGTGGCGGAGGCACAATCGAGATGACGTTGTTTTCGAACCAGCCGATCGACTTGTTGCGGGCGAGTTCGTTGACAGCCGTGGGATTGCGGCGCGTGTCGATCGGCCCGCCCATTAATGTCAGCGATGCGGGCTGCATCGGATCGTCGTTCGCGGCCATGACGGCGGCTGCGGCGAGAGCGGGGACGGCCGGCTGGCAGACCGCGATGACGTGGGTCTGTGGTCCCAGGGTTTGGATGAAGCCGATCAGATATTCGATGAAGCTGTCGAGATCGAAGCGGCCTTCGAATAGCGGCACTTCGCGCGCGTCCGCCCAATCGGTGATGTAGACCTCATGCTCCGGCAGCATGGCCGCGACGGTGCCGCGCAGAAGTGTTGCGTAATGTCCCGACATCGGCGCGACGATCAAAACTTTCGGATCGTTGGTCGCGGGTATGCCTTCAGGAAATTGACGCTTGAAGTGGATCAGGTTGCAGAATGGCTTGGCTTCGATGAGTTGTTCGCTTACGGGCACCGACACTCCGTTGATGCGCGTTTCTTTAAGAGCGAAAAGGGGTTTGCCGTAGCGGCGCGTGACGTTCTCAAATACTTCACAAGCGGCTGCTATCGATCGATTGAACGGCGTTGACGAAAAAGGATTGAACGGACTTTCCGCGCCATATTTGAGAGCTTCGGCTCCCAGGCGAAGCGGGTGAACAATGGCGTGCGCAAGTTCATATGCGTAGTAGTTCATGTCGTCGCCCCCAGCTTCTTCCTGCGCATGTTGCGCTGCATTGCCGCAGCGCACGTCGATTTATTTTTGTTGCGGCGCAGTAGATTCGGCAAGTGTAATCGAAAAAATGTTGTGCGTGCCAGTGAATAACGGCCGATCGCGCTGCGCCATCGTACTTAATGGCAACACTGTTGCTCAACTTGTCACAAGTTTGAGGTCAGCGACCTTCGCGCCACCAAGCCAATGTCAGGAGCGCAAGCAGTGCCGCGAGCGCCAACAGGCCGGTAAAAAGCGGAAAAATCTTCACGCCGCGCGTCAAGTAAGCTTCCCGGTCCTTCAGAGCCATCCAGCCAGACCCGGAAAACACTTTCGCAGTTGCGAGCATACTGATACGCGGCACATCCACCGACGCAGGTGCACTCGCCGGGTCATTGGCCGTTGCGTTGGCTCCAGTCCAGAAAACACCGCCGCCGGTTTGCGCGGTTAACGGCTGCAAAGCCTTATCGGTGGCTGTGACATCGTTCATTTCGCGCGGATCTTCTGTGCCGGCATGGACGACCGCCGTCAGCGGTCCGTCAGGGCCGTCACTGGCGGCTTTGTAAAGACCCGGCAGTTTTACATCGGCGGTTCCGCGCCAGATACCTGGGCCGGCGGGTTCAAGCTTTATTTCCGTCACCGTCCCGTCGGCCGCGGTCAGACGCGAGGGCGCAACCGCGTCACCCATGGAATGGCGCTCGATGGTTATCTTGAGGCCCTTGGCGGAGGCGATGAGGCGTTCTTCCTCAAGGTCGGGTTCTTTCATCAGCCAATGCGACAGGCGACGGAGCAGGTCGGAGTGTGGTCCGCCGCCTTCAAAGCCGCGCGCCCACAGCCAGGCATGATCCGACGTGAGCAAGGCCACGCGCCCCTTGCCGCGCTTTTCCAAAAGCAGGAGGGGGCTGTCCTGAGCGCCGGCCATCACGGTCGTGCCCTGATCTGATTTGACTTCCGCCTGACGAAACCATCGGCCCCATGTCGGCGGTTTGCCGTCGACACCGGCGCCGGGCAAGCCGCGCGTGACCGGATGCTTGGCGCCGTCGGTGGTGATCGACGCCTTGAATGGCTCCTCAAAGACCCGACCGGTCGGCCGGCCCGGCAACACGGGCGCCAGCGGCGTTCGGTAGAGTGTTGTTGCGCCGGCATAGTCATCACCTGCCGCGATCAGCAGCGCGCCGCCTGAGTTCTCAACGTAGCGGGCGATATTGTCGTAGTAGCTCATCTGCAAAATGCCGCGATGCTCGTAGCGGTCGAAAATGATCAAGTCGAAATCCTTGATCTTGTCCGAAAAAAGTTCGCGCGTGGGGAATGCGATCAGCGACAGCTGATTGATCGGCGTGCCGTCCTGTTTTTCAGGCGGACGCAGAATGGTGAAGTGGACCAGATCGACGGAGGCGTCGGACTTGAGAAGATTGCGCCACGTGCGCTCGCCTGCATGTGGTTCGCCGGATACCAGAAGCACGCGCAGGTTCTCGCGTACACCCTCGGCGGCAATCACAGCCTTGTTGTTGACCGGTGTCAGTTCGCCTGGAGCCGTTTCGATTTCGGCTTCGAGGATGTTGGTGCCTGCGTGCGGGAAATCCATTGCAATCGTCACCGAGCGACCGACCTCAACTGAGCGGATCTCGTCTGGCTTTCCGTCGCGGCGAACCTTCAAGACGACCAGATCGCCGGGCTTGGACTGGCGGCCCGTCTCGATCGCGCGCAGTTCGATGTCGCGCGTCTGGCCGACAAGACCGTAGCGGGGTGCCTTGACGATTTCGATGCGGCGGTCGAATTCGTCGGGTCGCCCTGTGAGCAGCGTGTGCACGGGCGCATCGAACCCAAGTGCTTGCGTCTTTTTCGGCACATCGTGGACCTGGCCGTCGGTGACGAGAATGACACCTGCGATGCGGTCGGGTGGGATGTCTCCGAGAGCGACGTTGAGGTCGGCAAAAAGGTTCGTGCCGCGGCTTCCCGTATCGCTCGGGCGCGCGCCGGTGACGTATTTGACTTCAAGATCGGGAATGGCGCCGAGCTTCTTTTCCAATTCGGCGCGGATAGCGGCCGTCTGTTCGGGACGCTTGTCGATCGATTGGCTGGTGCTTTCGTCGGTCACGACGAGGGCAATGTTGGCAAGACGCTCACGGTCTTCCTGGCGCAACGTGGGATTGGCCAGGGCCGCGATGACCGCCGCCAGCGCCAGCGCGCGAAAGAGCGCCCCGCGGCTGCGACGTGCGATCAGCAATGCGCAGAGCAACGCCGCGACAACGGCTGCTGCCCACAGCCAGGGCTCGGGAATGAGAGGAGCAAAATCGATCGACCAGTTCATGTGCGTATCCTCACTGCCCCAGCCGTTCGAGCAGAGCCGGCACGTGGACCTGATCGGCTTTGTAGTTGCCGGTCAGAGCGTGCATGACGATATTGATCCCGGTGCGGAGCGCCATTTCGCGCTGGCGTTCGCCGCCAGGCGTCACCGCATAGAGTGGCGCGCCGCTGTCATCGAGCGCCCAGGCGGATGCAAAATCGTTGGGCGTGATGAGGATGGAGGAAACGCCGTCGGCTTGGCGAGCCTTGCGATCCTCGTTGTCCGATCCATCCTCGCTGCGTTCTTGCGCCTCGACCCAGAGTTGACCGCCGTCCCAGCGGCCGGGGAACGATTGCAGCAGGTAGAATGATTTGGTCAGAACGTGATCGTCGGGCGCGGGTTCCAGACGCGGGATGTCGAGCTTGCCGATCAGCCGCTGCAACGCGGGGCCACGCTCGCCGGCCATGGCCATGCCGGTCGGCAGACCGTTGCCGTAGTCGCGGGTGTCGAACACGATCATGCCACCCTGTTTCATGTAGGCGTCGATCTTGGCCAGTGTCTCATCGGCGAGCGGTTGCGGATCGTCGAGGACCGGCCAGTAGAGGACAGGGTAGAATGCGATTTCGTCTTTCGTGATGTCGACGCCGCGCGGTTCACCGGGTTCAACGGCGGTGCGGGCGCGCAGGACTTTCATGAGACCCGACAGGCCCTGCTTGCTCACCTGATCGACGTTGGCATCACCGGTCATGACGTAGCCGAACGTAACGTTGGCGGTCGCTTCCACCGACGACTGGTCGGCGGGTGCGACTTCGGCGGGAACTGTGACGGTCGGTTTTTCTGCCGGCATGCGACCGGGGAAATTGAAACGGCTCGGCAAATCGAAGTCTTGTGCCACGGCCGGGGGCGGTGCGGTCGCCCAGACGGCGAGTGCGATGGCTGCCGTCTTAGCGGCTGGTCGCAGCAGAGCTGTCAGTCCGCCCATCAGTAAGAGCACGGCGATGACATCGGCAAAGAGCAGTGCCAGGGCGGTCAACAATAAAGCCGACTTCAACGGTGTGGTGCCTTCTTCGTCATAGCCAAGACGCTCGGTGCCGGTCGGTGGCGGTGGTAGCGGCGTCAGCGCCATCTGTTGCGTCACTGCGTTGATCGCGCGCGGCGCCGATCCAGCGCCGTAATAGCCCGGCGGATGGTCGAGGCTGGCTTTTGTTTTGTCGGCTTCGGATCGCTTCAGCGCCTGCGCTGTCGGAGGCGGTGGTTTTAACGATCCAAAGCCGTCGAGCGTTTGCACCGGCGCCAACGTTTCCGGGGCCGCGGCGACAGCATTCACATCGGCGGTCGCGGTGCCGTCGCCCTCGGTCGCGAGTGCGGCGGTCAGGGTGCCAAGTTCCGTGATCCGCCGCAGCATTTCGACAAAGAGGCCGGAGATCGGCAGGTTGGACCAATCGGAATTCGCCGTCACATGGAACAGGATCAGATAGCCTTCGCCTTTGCGGACTGCAGTCACGAGCGGGGTACCGTCATTGAGCCGCGCCCAAACCTTGACTTCGGGTGTGAGCAAAGCGGGATCGGCGAGAACTTGCCGCTTAATCGTGACGTCGGCGGGAATGGTGAGACCTGCAAAAATGCTCGACTCATCGAATGGCGCAAGCGGTTGCGGGGTTGACCAGGACAACGCTCCACCCAGCGTCCGGCCACCGGCACGCAGTCCGACGGGGAGCAGTTCGTCGCCGCCTTTTTCCAGGCGTGGGCCAGCGAAGCGTACAAGTACGCCGCCTTTTTCGACCCATTTCGTGACGCGCTCAGCAGCATCGCCCGAAATCGTTCCGATGTCGGCCAGCATCATGAGGCTGGCGCGATCATCGATGATTTTCTTGATCCCGGCGACGAGGTTTTTTTCTTTCGGGATGATGAGTTCGGAATAGGGCTGCACGGCGCGCTGGATGTAGTAGAGCGGCGCGAGCAGCGGTTGGGCCTGCTCTTGCGCTTCGCCGCTGATCAGCCCGACGCGCTGCCACTGCGAGCGCTGATCGAGAAGGCTGACGCTGCCGGCGGATCGAGTGCCCGCGATTTCAAGGCGCGTCACCTGATTGCGCAACTCAAGCGGCAGTTCGATTTGAGCGGTGGTGATCGTTTCGTCGGCGGCAAATTGAAATGGCGTTTCGCCTAGTCGTTGACTGCGGGCCGAATAGGCATGCACGAACCCGGCGCGGACATTGCCGACAGCGCGAACAATGCGAGCGGTCAATTTGCCGTCGGCTCCGACTGAGGCGGACAGACCCAAAGGTTCGCTGCCGCTCGCGACGTCGGCGACAGAGAGATTCCCATCACCGGCCGTTTGAGCGAGCGCGGCTGCAAACGCCGCGCCCTTGCCGTCATGATCGATACCGTCGCTAAGCCAGACAACACTGGCCGTCGTTGCTCCGGCGGTTTTGAGCGCAGTTTCCAGGGCGCCGACAAGGGCGGCTCGATCCGGTGCGAACGGCTGCGGCTGTAGCGCTGCCGCGGTGGCGCGAGCGTCCACGGGCGCTTCGAGCTTGATCGCGGGGGCTTTGGTGGTGGCCGCGGTCCCAAAGACGGCGACGGGGCGATTGTCGCGTTCGGCTTCATCGATCAGTCGTTCAACCAAAGCGAGACGCTGATCCCATTGGCCCGCCGATGCCCAGCCATTGTCGACGGCAAGAATAACGGGGCCGTCGCCTTTGATGGGTGACTGGGTTTGCGGATTGAGCACCGGTTCGGCCAGCGCGAAAATGACGAGGGCCGCGGCCAGCAGCCGGATGAGCAGCAGCCACCACGGGGTCTTCGCCGGTGTCTTTTCCTTATTCTCGATGCCGACCAGAATACGGGTTGGCGGAAATTCAATCTGGCGCGGGCGCGGAGGAACGGTGCGCAGCAGCCAGTAAATGAGCGGCAACGTGGCGAGCGCGGTGAGCAGCCAGGGATTGAGAAAAGCCAGCGTCGAGAGGCCCATCATTGCGCCTCCGCCGCTGACCCGGCGCGGTAGACCGCTCCCATCTCACCGGCGAGTCGCATGACGAGGGTCAGGAGCGGCTCGGTCGCCGGGCGGTCGGTGTGATGCACCAGGAAAGACCATCCGAGCCGATGGGTGAATTCTTCGATCTGGGCGCGATGTTCGGCCAGACGCTGCTGATATTCGCCGCGCAACGTTTCGACGCGATCGGCGAGGAAGCGTTCGCGGCCGGATGGGTTGGCGAACTCGGCGCGGCCGTCGTAGGGCAGCGTCTCTTCGGCCGGATCGAGGATCTGGACCATGTGGCCGCGTGCCCCGAGAGCGGCGAGTTCTTCGATGCGCTCGCGGATGGCTGGAACCGGAGCCAGAAAATCGCCGAACAGAAGAACTTCGGCGTGGCGCGGAATTTGTTGCGAGGGCGGCCGGCTCTTGCTGATCAGCGGGGTCGCAATATTGGCGATGATGGCTTCGGCGAGGAGCGTTGCAATCTTGCGGCTGCCGGACGGCTGCGCCATCGCCATCAACCCAATGCGCTCGCCGCCGCGCATGAGCAATTCTGCGGATGCGAGCATGAGGGTCACGGCGCGGTCGCGCTTGGTGATCGCGGACAGGTGGCTTTTGAAATCCATCGACGCGGACAAATCACTCCACACCCAAACAGTGTGGGCGGCTTCCCATTCGCGTTCGCGCACATACACGTGATCAGAGGAAGCGGAGCGGCGCCAATCGATCAGCTGGGCGCTATCGGTACTCTCGTAAGTCCGGAATTGCCAGAACGTTTCACCCGGACCCGACCGGCGGCGGCCGTGGATGCCGTGCGCGACCGTCTGCGATATTCGTTTGGCGTCGATGAGGAGATCCGGCAAGCGCTCGGCCAGCGCGTGCGCGCTTTCCTGCAAACGCCGCAGCGCGTGGCTGTTGCCGTCTGAAGCCTCAGCTGTCGACCAGTTTTCCGCCGTGGATGCCATGTGCGGCGCTATCCGGCTTTCGCGGCCAAGCGCGCGATGATCCCGGAAAGATCCTCGTTGTCGGCGCGGGCTGCGAATTTCAGCGCCATGCGGTGCTTGAGAATTGGTTCGGCCAGACCGACCACATCATCGACCGAGGGCGCGAGGCGGCCATCGATCAAGGCCTTGGCGCGCACGGCCAACATCAGCGCCTGGCTGGCACGCGGGCCGGGCCCCCAGGCGATGTAGCGGTCGACTTCGGTTTCCGAGCCGGTGCCAGGGCGGGCGGAGCGGACGAGTGTCAGGATCGCCTCAACGACGCGATCGGGAACCGGGATCTGGCGCACGAGCCGCTGGATGGAGATCAGTTCCGGGCCGGTCATCACCGTTTCGAGGCGGCGCTCTTCGGTGCCGGTCGTCGAATAGAGCATCCGGCGTTCGGCGGCGAGATCGGGATAGGTGACGTCGATCTGGAGGAGGAAGCGGTCGAGCTGGGCCTCGGGGAGGGGATAGGTGCCTTCCTGCTCGAGCGGGTTTTGCGTTGCCAAAACATGGAACGGCGTCGGGATGTCGTGCCGCTGACCGGCAACGGTGACATGATGCTCCTGCATCGCCTGTAACAGTGCCGACTGCGTCTTGGGCGAGGCGCGGTTGATTTCGTCGGCCATCAGGAGCTGAGTGAAGATGGGGCCCTTGATAAAGCGGAACGAACGCGATTTGGTCGCCGATTCTTCGAGGACTTCCGCGCCGATGATGTCGGAGGGCATGAGGTCGGGCGTGAACTGAATGCGCTTGGCGTCGAGGCCGAGGACCTTGCCCAAAGTATCAACGAGAAGCGTTTTGGCCAGTCCCGGCACGCCAATCAGCAAGGCGTGCCCGCCGGAGAGCAACGTGATCAGCGTGCGTTCAATAACGATGTCCTGGCCGTAGATGACGCTAGCGGCGGACTTGTGAGCACGCTGCACCTGATGCGCCGCCGCCTCGAGTCGGGGCACAATGTTCTCATCCGTCGACGTCAGAACTGTCATTGAAGCTCCATGCCCTTCGAATGGGGCGATTGACCTTTGAAAAGTCTTCCTAACCAATGCAGGGTAGGTCGACCTGTGCAAGGTTGGCCATCGACGTACCGTTACATATGCCGTGGCTGCCGTACAGCGGCCGCGCAGGACTGACGATGGAGCTGGATAGTGGCTGTCCGGGACCCTCTCCGGTCAAGTTAAACCTGTGTAACGGGTTCGGCTTTTGCCTCAAGTCTTAGCGTGCAAGGACGCGCGATTGAGTGATGGAAAACAAGAGCGATAACGATGCCGGATGGCGCCTCGGCGAATTGGCGGAGATGGTCAGAACGGGAGCTGACGGAGGACATCCGCCGGTTGACACCTGGAATCCACCGTACTGCGGCGACATCGGCCTTGCGATCCGTGCGGATGGGTCTTGGCTGTATCGTCAATCGCCGATCGAGCGCCCGGCGCTGGTGCGGCTATTTGCGAGTGTTTTGCGCAAGGATGCGGATGGCAAAACGTATCTCGTCACACCGGCGGAAAAGGTCGACGTCGCGGTCGCCGATGCGCCCTTCCTGGCCGTCGAGATGGAGGTCGGCGGTTCGGCGCTTCGGCAAGTCATTATGTTCCGGACGAACGTCGATGACGTCATTAGCTGCGGGCCGGAGCATCCGCTGCGATTTGCCGTCGATGCCAAGACTGGTGCCATCAAGCCTTACGTTCGCGTGCGGGGCCGTCTTGAAGCGCTGGTCACGCGGACCCTGACACACGACCTCCTGGAAATGGCGGTGATGGAGGAGCCGCCGGGGGTCCGCAGTGGTGGTGTTCTTTTTGTCATCCCTGACGCAGGTCCGCCGTAATCCGAAAGACAGGATCTTTTTGCCTTGTCAGGCGTCTCATATTCGCGCCAAGGATTGATGAAAGAGCGCTCGTCAAGGGTATTATTTACTGTGGAACGTAAATTGATGTCTTCCCGCCCGCTCTAGACGGGCGTACGCCCGACTCATGCTGCGTCGCAGCAGGCCTATCAGGACGCAGCATGGCAAAACTCGACGCGTCAACCGACATTGCGGGCTCGTCAGCCCCCGGCTCGGCTCACTCCTCGCCCGCCCAGCCTAAATTCGCGGCGCTACTCATCGGATCGATCGGCGTCGTCTATGGCGATATCGGGACATCGCCGTTGTATGCGTTTCGTGAAGCCGTGGTGGCGGCCAAGACCGGCGGCCTGGAAGGCCGCGAGGCGGTCCTCGGCGTTTTATCGCTGATCACCTGGGCATTGCTGCTGACGGTCACTTTGAAATACGTGCTCATCATGCTGCGCGCCGATAACAACGGCGAAGGCGGTACGTTCGCCTTGATGGCTCTCGCGCAGAGGGCCGCCAAGCGCAGCGCACCGCTCATTTTGACATTTGGATTGGCCGGCGCCTCGTTCTTTTACGGCGATGCCGTCATCACGCCGGCAATTTCGGTGTTATCGGCCATTGAAGGACTGAAGCTCGTTTCATCAGCTTTCGACGACTGGATTATTCCGCTTTCCATCATCATCATCATGGGCGTGTTTGCCGTCCAGTCCCACGGCACGGCACGGGTCGCCAAGTTTTTCGGACCAATCACCGCGGTGTGGTTTCTCGCCATGGCGGCGGGCGGTCTCGTTCACATTGCTGACGACCCCACTATTGTAAGTGCCTTCAGCCCGCATCATGGCGTTCGGCTGGTGGCGTCGAACGGACTTCTCGGGCTGACTATACTTGGTCTCGTCTTCCTCGCCGTCACCGGGGCAGAAGCGCTCTATGCCGATCTTGGCCACTTTGGCCGGCGGCCAATCCAATATGCGTGGCTATGCTTCGTCTTTCCGTCGCTGCTGCTGAATTATTACGGACAGGGAGCGCTGGTTCTGACCCATCCCGAGACGATGGAGAATCCATTTTATCGGCTGTACCCGGATTGGGCGCTACTGCCCATCGTCATGTTGGCGACGGTTGCGACTGTCATTGCCAGCCAGGCGGTGATCACAGGCGCGTTTTCGCTGACCCAGCAGGCGGTCCAACTCGGCTTGCTGCCGCGTCTTGCCGTCCGGCATACTTCCGAAGAGATGGCCGGGCAAATTTACCTGCCGCAGGTCAACTGGCTGCTTTTCGTGGGCGTGGTGTTCGTCATCGCCTTGTTCAGAACATCGAGCAATCTTGCAGCCGCCTATGGTGTCGCGGTGACCGCCGACATGATGATCACGTCAATCATCGGGTTCTTCATTCTGTGGCGGGTCTGGGGATGGTCGATCTGGGCGACGGCGCTCATCATCGTTCCGCTGCTCTTGATCGAGCAGGTGTTTTTCATGGCCAATATCCTCAAAGTGTTCGAGGGTGGCTGGCTGCCGCTGCTGATGGCGGCGATTTTGTTCACGACCATGTGGACTTGGGTGCGCGGTTATCGGCTTTTGACGCAAAAAATCCGTCGCGAAGACACCGACCTGGCGTGGCTTGCCCGCAAGCTCGAAGCCAAACCTCCGATCCGCGTGCCAGGAACGGCGGTATTCCTTTCGGCGGACGTCGACAACGCACCAACCTGCCTCATGCATAATTTGAAACACAACCGTGTCCTGCATGAACGCAACATCATTCTGTCAATCAAAACCGAGAATGTGCCTCGTATCCCGCGCCACGAGCGAATTGAAGTCGATAAGTCCGATCCGCTGTTCACAAAAGTGATTGCGCGCTACGGCTTCATGGAGACGCCGAACGTTCCAAAGATCTTCGAGACCTGCAAACGCAAGGACTTGAACGTGGAGGTATCGAACGCCTCGTTCTTCCTGTCGCGCCGGTCTTTGCGGATTGCGTCGAATTCGGAAATGCCGCGCTGGCAGCAACGGCTGTTCCTGGCGCTCGCCCGGACGGCAGAAGATGCGACGGTTTATTTCCGCATTCCTATGGATCGGGCGGTCGAAGTCGGCACGCAGGTTTCCGTCTAGCCTGGACACTCATTTATCCGTGACGATCTCACGAGAGGCGGTCCTCCTCCCTATATGACGCGGAGCCGGTTCGCATTGCAGGCAATCCTCTGGTCTCAGTTCAACGTACCGAGATCGAGGACCAATCAGGACCATCATGACCAGTGAAGACAATCGCTTCTCGGCCCGCGCTGCGCGGTACGCGAAGGTTGGTGCGAATGTCGGCTCGGTAGCGGCGAAAGTCGCTGGCCAGCGCTTGTTCGGCATCGAGGCGGACGACAAGGCGCAAGCGGCCGAACTGGCCGCCGCACTGGGCGGGCTCAAAGGGCCGCTGATGAAGGTCGCGCAATTGTTGTCGACCATTCCCGAAGCGTTGCCGCCTGAGTATGCGCGCGAACTCTCGCAGTTGCAGTCGCAGGCGCCGCCGATGGGGCCGGCGTTCGTTCGCCGCCGCATGCAGGCTGAGCTGGGACCCGACTGGCGGTCGCGCTTCGGATCGTTCGAGGAACAATCAACCGCTTCGGCCTCGCTCGGGCAGGTCCACCGTGCCACGTCACATGACGGCCGCGCCTTGGCGGCGAAGCTGCAGTATCCCGACATGCAGTCCGCTGTCGAAGCCGATCTGACACAGTTGAAAGTCGTTTTCGCGCTGCACGCCCGTTTCGACAGTGCCGTCGACACGAGTGAGATCATGAAGGAGATCGGCGCGCGGTTGCGTGAGGAACTCGATTACACGCTCGAGGCGCGGCACACGCGGCTGTATCATGCGATTTTCCGCACCGATCCCGTGATCCGGGTGCCCGAGATCGAACCGGACCTTTCGACCCGCCGGCTGCTGACCATGTCCTGGCTTGAGGGCCGGCCGCTCCTGTCGCACAAGGACGACAGTCTGGCGGATCGCAATCGCATTGCGCAGGCCATGTTTCAGGCGTGGTGGCATCCGTTCTCGCACGTCGGCGTCATTCACGGCGATCCGCATCTGGGCAACTACTCCATATTCAGCGAGGATGGCCATCCCCGTGGTTTGAACCTTCTCGACTACGGCTGCATCCGCACGTTTCCGCCACGCTTCGTCGAAGGCGTCATCGATCTTTATCGAGGTCTCTTGGCCAACGATCAGCCGCGTATCGTTGCTGCTTACGAAAGCTGGGGCTTTCGCGGCCTCACGAAGGATCTGATCGAGGCGATGACGATGTGGGCCCGATTTATCTACGGGCCGCTGCTTGACGATCGCGAGCGAACCATTGCGGAGGATACGAAGCCAGGTGAATACGGTCGTCGAGAGGCGTTCGCGGTCCACAAGATATTGAAAGAAAAAGGTCCGGTGAAAGTGCCGCGCGAGTTTGTCTTCATGGATCGGGCCGCGATCGGGCTTGGCGGTGTGTTTCTTCACTTGGCGGCGAAGCAGAATTGGTATCGCCTGTTTAACGAAACCATCGACGGCTTCGACTTGGAGACGGTGACCGCGCGGCAGAAAGCCGTATTCGGCGAGGCGGGCGTACCGCTGCCGGGCTAGCGGACCGCTGGTGATTTCGCGTCCTTGTGCTTTTTGTACGCGTTGATGATCGTCAACATGCCTGCACGGACGGAAGGCCAGCGGTTGACGAACTGCACGACGGGCCAGGAAACGACACGCGTGATGCCTTTGACATTGCCGAGGCCGGGTGTCGCCGACACAGCCACGCCGTTCTTGAATGTCGCTTCGGGGGCAAACGTCGCTGTCACATCGAACGTGCTTTTGTAGGTGGTGATGGTGCACACGACGGGTTGTTCGGGGCTTTTGAACGCGTAGTCGTTGGTGGTCAGCGCCTTGTCGATCGCAGCGCGCGAAATGCGCACGGTGAGAAGGCAGGAGAAATTTTTGACATAGCCGCGCGAGCCTTTTTCAAGTTCCTCCCGCTCCTGCGGCGACGGAGTGATGGGAAACTGGCAGGCGATTTCAGGCGCCGTTCCTGTTTCGAGCTCTGCGAAACAATCTTGCGATAACGACGCCGGCAGGGGGTTCAGGGCCAATCCGGTCTCCCCGGCCATCACGGCGGTCAACAATACGGCCGCGAACCCGGCTGGCATCATTTCGCGTCGGCGGCGAGCGGTGCTATCTTATCCTGCGATTTGGCGGTGGTCTTTGCCGCGGACTTGTCCGCCGTTTTCTTGGCTGCAGGCTCGTCTTTCGGACGGCCGTCGGCGAAATAGCGGTCGGCGCACTTTTTGTGCAGGAATTTGTTGACCGACTTCACCATCCCGCGGTGAAACAGGCCAAGCTTGTCTTCCAATTCGGCGGCCATGCTGACAGTCGCTTTAACGCCCGTCGGTCCGTTGACGTCGTTCAAGTTGATCCAGATTTTATCGGCCTTGCCATTCTTGAAGATCAGCTTTGGCGCCAGTTTCACGACGACCGGCTTTGCAACACCGTCTTGCTCCACGACACATTGAACCTCGTGCTCGGGGACCTGGACAACGTTTTTGCCGGGGGACAAAGCGGTGAGGACGGCTGAGCGGCTCAGTTTGAGGTCGACGGAGCAGCGCGCGTCGCCAAAGCCCCAGGATATCGAGGAGGATTCGCCGGACTTGAGAGTGTCGCGGTCCCAGGTTTTGGCGATGTCACAGGCGAGGTCGGGGCCGGCGGGCAGCTTGCCCAGGACCATGGTGCAGAGCTTGCGCTCACAAGATTTCACGGCTTTTTCTTCGCCTGGGTCGGGGTCGAGCGCCCGGACGGGTGTCGAGACCAGCCCCAAGACGAGGCCAACCGCCGCGATGAGCCCAGCGGCGGCGGTGCGCGGTGAACGGCAATGCTGCATTGCGGGGTATCCTCCGGCCGTTATCCGATGTGACTGCCGTGCCAGCCTATTGAGCCAGCAATGAGGCTGGGGATCCGCGGTGATGGGGTGGTGATGCGGTCGGCGGGTGATGGGGTCAGACCCCAATCGGGGTCTGACCCCTTTTTCCAATCGGGGTCTGACCCCATGGGTCCCTCGTCCATTTACGAGTTCGCCAAAATGCGGCCCGCTTGCGACGTTCGGGGTGCTAGGCTAGGTAACTAAAGGGGTCTATGAGCCCCGCACGGCCTTAAGCGCCGATGATCATTCGAGGGAGGGCAAGACCGAAATGAGCGTCGATACGTCGAACGGCCATCCGGCCATGGATTACAATCAGCACAAAGCCACGTACAACGCGTTCATTCGGTTCTCGAAAATTGCGATCGTGTTGCTCGTGCTATTGCTCGCGGGAATGTATTACTTCCTGGTCTGAGCCTGTGGCTCGGCTCGCCACGGGCACCGCGGGGAAACTGCGGTGGTGCCCGGTGCGGCAGCGCCACTCCGCGTTCTGCGTCATTCTCAATCGGTAATGCGGCTGAAGCCGCGTTACGCATCGGATGTCTCCATGATCACGATTGCAGTCACTTCGGAGGGGCCGGATGAACCGCGCGTCGCCGTTTCGCCGGAGACGGTGAAGAAGCTCGTCGCCCTTGGCGCGACCGTGAAGGTTCAATCCGGCGCAGGACTCCGCTCCCGGTTTTCCGACGACATGTTGAAGGCGCAGGGCGCCGAGATCGTCGAGGGGGCCGCTGCTGCGATTACAGGTGCGGATATTCTGTTGAAAGTGCGCCGCCCGAGCCCGGAAGAGATGGCTGCCTTGAAACCTGGCGCGCTCGTGGCCGCCATGATCGAGCCGTTCAACGACCGTGCGTCGCTGGACGCCGCAGCCGCACGCGGCGCGACACTGTTCTCGATGGAATTCATGCCGCGCATCACACGGGCGCAGTCGATGGACGTGCTGTCCTCGCAAGCCAACCTCGCCGGTTACAAGGCCGTGGTCGACGGCGCGTCGATGTTCGGTCAGGCGCTGCCGATGATGATGACTGCCGCCGGTACGGTTCCGGCCGCCAAGATCTTCATCATGGGTGTCGGCGTCGCCGGCCTGCAGGCCATCGCGACGGCGCGGCGCCTCGGGGGCATTGTTACGGCGACGGACGTGCGACCGGCCACGAAAGAACAGGTGCAGTCGCTTGGGGCGAAGTTCGTCGCGGTCGAGGACGATGAGTTCAAGCAGGCTCAGACGGCGGCCGGCTATGCCAAGCCGATGTCGGCTGAGTACCAGGCGAAACAGGCCGAACTCGTTGCCAATCACATCAAGATCCAGGACATCGTCATCACGACGGCTTTGATTCCTGGCCGCCCTGCGCCGCGACTGATCACGCGCGCCATGGTCGAGAGCATGAAACCGGGTGCCGTCATCGTCGATCTGGCCGCCGAGCGGGGCGGCAATTGCGAGGCCACGGTTCCAGGCCAGACGGTGGACGTCGGCGGCGTCACCATTGCCGGGCCGATCAATCTTGCCGGCACCGTTCCCGTCAACGCTTCTAGCTTGTATGCCAAGAACCTGCTCGCTTTCCTCGAAGTGCTCATCGACAAGAAGGAAAAGATCCTGAAAATCGATTGGGACGACGAGATCGTGAAGGGCACCCTCGTTGCCAAGGACGGCAAGGTCGTCCACCCGAACCTGCAATCCGCCGCGTGAGGATCAAGCCGATGACGCGCTTCAAGACTGTCGCTCTCGCCCTGGCCGCCACCGTCTGTTTTTCGCAGACGGCGTTTGCGGCCGGCATCGATAACGTCGACCCGTCCATTTACCGACTCATGGTTTTCGCCATGGCCATCTTCGTTGGATATTACGTGGTGTGGAGCGTGACGCCCGCGCTGCACACGCCGCTGATGTCGGTGACCAATGCGATCTCGTCCGTGATCGTCGTCGGCGCGCTGCTGTCGGTCGGGGTGCCGTTTTTCAAGGACGGGTCGATCCTGGCCAAGCTGTTCGGTTTCCTGGCCCTGGTGATGGCCTCGGTGAATATCTTCGGCGGCTTCCTCGTCACGCAGCGCATGCTTGCGATGTACAAGAAAAAAGAACCCAAAAAGGACGCGTCCAAGTAGGCGTCCGCCTCGACCACGTTAGTGCTCCCTGAAACTTCCCGCGAGCGGCTGAAATGAAACGCCCCGGCGCGACTGGACCGAAAGAGTTGAGGACTGCCCCATCATGAGCGCCAACCTCGCCGCCCTTCTCTATCTTGTCTCCGGCATCCTGTTCATTCTCGCATTGCGGGGGCTCTCGCATCCCGAGACCTCGCGGCAAGGCAACACGTTCGGCATGGTCGGTATGACTATCGCCATCCTGACGACATTCGGTCTGCTCGGAGAACCTAACAGTTTTCTAACGTGGATCCTGATCCTCGCCGGTCTTGGCATCGGTGGCTTCCTCGGCGCGAAACTCGCGCGAGAAATTCCTATGACGCAGATGCCGGAACTGGTCGCCGCGTTCCATTCGCTGGTGGGTCTTGCGGCCGTATTCGTCGCGGCAGGTGCGCTTTACGCGCCGGAGGCGTTCGGCATCCTCGCCGATCCCGCCAACCCGGCAGCCGGCATTCTCGGAGCAAGCTTGTTCGAAATGGCGCTCGGAGCTGCCATCGGTGCCATCACCTTCACGGGTTCGGTCATCGCGTTTGCCAAGCTGTCCGGCAAAATGTCAGGCGCGCCGATTTTGCTGCCGATGCGGCACGTCATCAACTCGGCGCTGTTCCTGCTGCTGGTGTTCCTGATCTATTCGTTCGTCTCGTCGGGCGGATCGGCTTGGATGTTCTGGGCGATCACGATCGTGGCGCTCGTTTTCGGCGTACTCATTATCATTCCGATAGGTGGCGCAGATATGCCCGTCGTCGTGTCGATGCTGAACTCGTATTCGGGTTGGGCTGCCGCCGGCATCGGCTTCACGCTCGGCAACGTCGCGCTGATCATTACCGGCGCGCTGGTCGGTTCTTCCGGTGCGATCCTGTCCTATATCATGTGTAAGGGCATGAACCGCTCGTTCGTCTCGGTGATCGCCGGCGGGTTTGGCGGCGAGACGGCGGCGGTAGGCGGCGCAAAGGGTGAACAGAAGCCGGTCAAGCTCGGTTCGGCGGAAGACGCCGCGTACGTGTTGAAGAACGCCTCGAAGGTCATCATCGTGCCGGGCTACGGCATGGCGGTCGCTCAGGCGCAGCATGCACTGCGGGAAATGGGCGACCAGTTGAAGAAGGCCGGAGTGGAAGTGAAATACGCGATCCATCCGGTTGCCGGTCGCATGCCGGGCCACATGAACGTGCTGCTTGCGGAAGCGAACGTTCCGTATGATGAGGTCTTCGAACTGGAAGATATCAATTCCGAGTTCGCGCAAGCCGATGCAGTCTATGTCATCGGCGCCAACGACGTCGTCAACCCGGCGGCTGAAGACGACAAGACGTCGCCGATCTACGGCATGCCCGTGCTGCAGGTGTGGAAGGCATCGACGGTGTTCTTCAATAAGCGTTCGCTGGCGTCGGGTTACGCGGGCATCGACAATCCGGTCTTCTATCGCGACAACACCGTCATGGTTTTAGGCGACGCGAAGAAGATGACAGAGGAAATCGCGAAGTCTCTCGCGCATTAGCGATAAGCTTGCTGCAGCTCGGAAGAGAGACGGATACCATCCCGACTGCTGGTGAATTGCGCATGCGCGTTCACGGCGCGTGAGGGCGCAGCCTGACGATTTGAGCACATGAATTCATAAGGCCGCCTCGCCCCCATCCACTTGCCAGGCCGTCCTTGGTGAGTGGGCTCGTTGTTGGCCATGTGCGTAAGATCGCAGAGAGAACGGAACCTCAAGACGCTTCGCGTATTGATCTCGAAAGACGTTTTTGCGTGCTTCTTTTACCCTGACCCTTGGCCGGACACAAAATTTGATCCACGCAGCCTAGAATCCGCGTTAGCCTGATGGTTGTTCCGTTCCCAATAGCGGGGGGCGGTGATCGAGACGAGGGAGATGCGCATGACGCGGACCTTGCGGCGGGTCCTCTTATCGCTAACGGCGCTGGCGGCAATCAGCCTGTCGGCCATGGCTCAGGCAGGCTCGACCCAGGGGCTGCAGGCTCGTATCACAATCGGCGGCCAAGACCTGGCGTGCCGTGATTTTCGCGGCCAGACCGTTCGGTCCATCCACATGGATGACCTGGGGGACGTGGCGAGCGCTCGGATCGTCAACCGGATGCCAATCATCACTTTGAACAAGAGGCGGCTCGATACATTGCCCGACAGGATGCAGGTTTTCTTTTTCAACCACGAGTGCGCGCATCATTTGCTCGGTCACATGTTCTATCCCACTCAGACGAGCGAGAACGAAGCGGATTGTTTTGCGATCAAACAAGGCCGCCGTGAAGGCACTTTGGGTCGTGACGATGTGCTGGCGTTCGCCCCCTATTTGGCCGTCAGCCGGGGGTCCGCTTTTGGCCATTTGCCGGGACCGCTGCGCGCGCAACGGTTGCTTGCCTGCTTCGATGACCCATCCGAGGAAAATATTTCCGATCCAGTGGGCTTTACGCCACCAGCGCCGCCCGTGTTGGCAGAAGGTCTGCGCTGAATTCGCGGAGCGGCAACGCTTTCTATCCATCTCTCCCAGGGCCAGATTTGACGGGCTGTGCTTATGCCGTCAATGTGTGCGACGGTCACGCATTCATTAGGGTTGGTCGTCAAATCGCGTCGGCCACGGGGGCGAATCTTGCCGGCAGAACGTGCCTATCCTCGACTTTTGCGATCGTTCGCAGTCCGAGCTCTTGTTGCGGCGCTCGTCTTCGTACCGGGGCTTTACCTCGGCCAGCAATGGTTTGCCGGGACACTCGATCTTGAAATCATTGCCGTCGAAGGCGGGCCGATCGAGATCCTGCATGTCCTGCTGCTAGCCGTCGCGGTGGCGTTGTTTTATCGGTCGTGGCGCAACGGACATGGCCCGGTGCGCGTGGCCGGTGGAGCATTGGCGATGCTTGCGGCGGCGGCGTTCGTGCGTGAGGCCGATGTCAAAGTGGTTAGCCAACACCTGGGCTGGGATTGGCTGTACTTCCTCGCAGACCATGGCTTGCAAGAGGCTGCCCTAATTGCAATGACGCTGCCGATCCCCTTTTATCTCTTTTGGCAGAGGTCCGAATTCAGCGGCGTGTTCCGCCTTGGTTTGCGCTGGCAGGCGTGGCCGCTCTATCTGGCGGGAGGTTTGGTCATGGCTTGCATCTATCTCGACGAGCGCGTCGTTCATGGAATGCAGATGCGTTTCTGGGAAGAACTGATCGAGACCTACAGTTATGTGTTCATGGTCATGGCGGCGTGGCGACATTTGCAACTCGTCGGAGATCCCGTGTGGGATCATGATGGAGCCCCCGCCCTGGCGCGCGGTTCACTGTGAGCTGATTGGACTGAGCCGCACATGATCTTCGCTCTCAAGGGACTGGTTGTTCTGGCGGTTCTGGTCGCGCTCGGTGTCGTCGGGACGCGGGTGCTGCAACAGCGGTTGCTGTATATGCCCGACACGCAGCGGACGCTGCCCATTGAGGCCGACCTGCCGGAGGTCGTCGAGCGCGAACTTACGATGGCGGATGGAGCGAAGATCGTCACGTGGTGGGGCAAAGCGCAGCCGGGACGTCCGACCCTTCTTTATTTGCACGGAAACGGCGGATCACTCGTCACCCGCTCGGAGCGTGTACGCAAGTATATGGCGCACGGGTACGGCATCGTCATGATGACGTATCGCGGGTTTGGCGGCAGTACTGGGCGGCCAACGGAGAGAGCCAACGTCTCGGACGCGAAAGAAGTTTATGAAGCTGTGCGGGCAAGCGGAATTCCCGCGCGCAATATCGTGATTTATGGCGAATCGCTTGGGACCGGCGTGGCGATTCAAGTGGCGGCGGACAAGGAGGTCGGGGGCGTTATCCTCGATGCGCCCTACACCTCGATCGTGGACCTGGCAACGTTGCATTATCCGTTTTTACCGGCACGTTGGCTCATGACTGATCGCTACGAGACCTTGCGATTTGCAGCGCGCGTGAAGGCGCGTGTTCTCATCGTGCATGGTGAAGCCGATGACATCATTCCCGTTGCCATGAGCCGGCAGGTGGCTGGGGCGCTCACAGGCCCCGTTCAAGTCGCGACGTTCGCGGGTGCGGGGCATTCAGACCACTATCTATTTGGATCGTATGAAACGATTTATGGGTGGCTGCAGGCCCACTGGCCGAACGCCTCGATTGGACCCGTGAGTCCAGCTTCGCAATAGTCAGAGTCGGCCGCAAACGACAAAGGCCATGCGATTTTCGCATGGCCTTTGCAAATTCCAGATGTGCGGGTCGATCAGGCGCCGAAGGATGAGCCGCCGCCACCGCCACCAAAGCCACCGCCGCCACCACCGAAGCCGCCACCACCACCGCCGCCGAAGCCGCCTCCGCCGCCACCGCCGAAGCCGCCACCCGACGAACGACCGCCGCCTGGACCCTTGGCGCCCGGACCGCCGCGCGGAACGACGGGCTTGGAGGGCAACAGACCTTCACGCTGCAGTTTCTTGCGGGCGAGTTTGCGGGCGCGGCGGACGGCTTCCGCTTTCTCGCGGGCCTTCTTCTCGGAAGGTTTTTCGAAATAGTTCCGCAGTTTCATTTCGCGGAAAATCCCCTCGCGCTGCATCTTTTTCTTGAGCGCCTTAAGGGCTTGGTCGACATTGTTGTCGCGAACGAGAACTTGCAAGAGACTTAACCTCTGCTGGTATCAGGTTGATCTGAATATGAAAAACGACATCCTACGCCGCGGACGGTAAGCCGCCCTGCAGCGCTGGGTCTGTTTGGTGAGCCGGCTTTTAACAAACGATAGTTGAAATGTCCATGACCGGTCAGGAGATAATGGTGTCTAAATCACTGGGGAGGGGTCAGACCCCTAAGCAGGGGTCTGACCCCTGGACGGCGTCCTAGACGGAGCCTTTGAAAGTAAGCGGTTAACGTGCCCCATCTTGCGGCCGGGGCGGACTTCCGGCTTGCCGTAGTGGTGCAGATGCGCGCCGGGTTCGGCCGCGATTCTTTCCCAAGTCAGGATTTCGTCGCCGATGAGGTTGATCATCTCGGTGCCTGCCGCCTTGAGGCGCGTCGAGCCGAGCGGCCACCCGGTGATCGCGCGAATGTGCTGTTCGAACTGGCAGGTGTCGGATCCGTCCATGGTCCAGTGACCGGAGTTGTGCACGCGCGGGGCCATCTCATTGACATAGACGTGTTCGCAGCCGGCAATCGTGACCGCGAAATATTCAATTGCGAAGACCCCGACGTAATCGAGTGCATTCGCCATCCGCCGCGCGGTTTCAAGGGCCTGCGTCGCGGCCTCGGCTCCGATCCGCGCCGGCGCGACAGACCGATGCAACATGTGATTGCGGTGCTCGTTCTCCGTGACTTCGTAAGCGCGGAACGTGCCGTCGAGCGCGCGGGCCGCGATGACGGAGACCTCGCGGTCAAAGCTCACGAAACCCTCGAGAATTGAAGGTTGGCCGCGCATGGCCGTCCAAGCAACATCGGCGTCAGCCAGCGTCAGGATCTTCGCCTGACCTTTGCCGTCATAGCCGAAGCGGCGCGTCTTGAGGACAGCAGGAGCGCCGATGTCAGCAATCGCCGCGTCAAGATCCGCGCGGCTGTCGACGGCGAGAAAAGGCGCGGTTTCAGCTCCCAGTTCGCGCGCCAGCGTCTTTTCGTTGATCCGATCCTGGGCGCAGGCCAGCGCCTTTGCTCCCGGCCTCACAGGGACGAGACGGTCAAGGAAATCGACGGTGGCGACGGGAATGTTCTCGAATTCGTAGGTCGCAACCGAGATGGCCTTGGCAAATGCCGCAAGGGCGCTTTCATCGGCATAGGGGGCTACGGTGCAAGCATCGGTGACATCGAAGGCCGGACCGGGAACGTCGGAATAGATGTGGCACTTGAAGCCTAAGCGCGCGGCGGCGAGCGCCAGCATTCGGCCGAGCTGGCCGGAACCGAGGATGCCAATCGTGGAGCCGGGAGGGAGCGCGGTCATGGCGGCGCTCACGCGTCCTTCGGCGTTTCGGCGATCGCCGCGGTTTGCTTGGCCCGATAGTCGTCAATGCGTTCGGCGAGGGCGGCATCGTTGAGCGCCAGGATCTGCGCCGCCAGTAGCCCGGCGTTGGTCGCTCCGGCTTCCCCGATCGCCAACGTTCCGACCGGTATGCCGGCCGGCATCTGGACGATCGAATACAGGCTGTCGAGGCCGCTCAGTGCCTTGGTGAGAACCGGCACGCCAAGGACGGGCAGGGGTGTCATGGAGGCCGTCATGCCGGGCAAGTGGGCCGCCCCGCCAGCGCCCGCGATGATGACCTTGATTCCCCGCGAGCGGGCCGACTTGGCGTAGTCGGCGAGCCTGTCCGGTGTCCGGTGGGCGGAAACGATCTTGGCCTCGTGTGGCACGCCCAGGTCGGACAGGACATTGGCGGCTGCTTTCATGGTCGACCAGTCAGACTGGCTACCCATGATAATGCCGACGAGTGGGGTACTTTTGGCCATCGGACAGGTGATTTCCCCGCAAGAAAGCGGCGGGTCTAGAGGATATCTGCCGGATTTACAAGAACTAAGGGGATTTGCGGCGTGCCCACGGGTCGCATGGGTCGCATGTTGCGATAGATCAGACTTCGCCTCACTTGATGGTCGGTGGGCAGTGCAGACCGCTCGCTAGGGAAAAATAAGGGCAGGCCGGCACCTCGGACCCGTCCACTTGGGAAAAGTCGCCGGATGCTCCACGACCAGAAAACCTTCGAAACCACCACAGCCGGTCCCATTTCCGGCCATAAGATCAAGACGCCTGAACAGATCGCTGCAGCGACGAAGGACCGGCGCGAGCAGGACAAAGCCCTGGCCTTGATGCTCACGTACATTGCAGGGCTGATCCTTGCGGTATGGTTATGGGGTGTTCAGGGGTTGGTGGGCTGGGCCCTTGTCAGCGCCGCACTTGCCGGCGCGTGGGTATTGCACACGACGCGCGGCATCCGCGGCACCGCCGATTAATCGCCGGGGTGGCGGGCACGCATCGCCGTCCCGCCTCGTCTTGATGACGGCGCGCGCACTCGGCAAACGTATTGTATTTGACAATCAAGTGCCCTAATTGCGCGGGTCTCCGGCGATGATACCGCTGGACGCGAGTGGCCGGGCCAGGCCGTCGTTTTCACCGTGGAGGGCTTAGAACTTGGACAGCGTTCTCATCATTGGCGCGGGGGCCGCCGGGTCCGTCACCGCGCAAAAGTGCGCGATGAATCGCGACGTGTTCAAGTCGGTGCATCTGGCCTCGCGCCGGCTTGAGAGCTGCGAAGCTGTAGCCAAGCGCTGCAAGACGCCCATCGAGATTTCCCAGGTTGACGCCGACAACGTCAAAGAGACGGTGAAGCTGCTCAAGAAGGTCAAGCCCGACCTCGTGATCAACATGGCGCTGCCGTACCAGGACTTGCCGATCATGGATGCGTGCCTGGAAGCTGGCGTGCACTATATGGACACGGCCAACTATGAGCCGCGCGATGAAGCCAAGTTCACCTACAAGTGGCAGTGGCCGTATCACAAGAAATACAAGGACGCCGGCATCATGGCCGTGCTCGGCTGTGGTTTTGATCCCGGTCAGTCGAACATTTACTGCGCCTATGCGCAGGAGCACCTCTTCGACGAAATCGAGACAATCGACATCATCGACTGCAACGACGGCAGCCACGGCAAATCTTTTGCGACCAACTTCAATCCCGAGATCAACCTGCGCGAGGTGACGCAGCGCGGCAAATACTGGAAAGACGGTAAATGGATTGAGATCGATGCGCTATCGATCTCCACCATGATCGACTATCCGGAGGTCGGCCCGCGCAAGTCGTATCTCATCTATCACGAGGAAGAAGAGAGCCTCGTCAAGAACATCAAGGGCCTGAAGCAGATTCGCTTCTGGATGACGTTCTCGGATAACTACATCAAGCACCTCGATGTGCTGCAGTCGGTCGGCATGACGCGCATCGATCCGGTGATGTACAAAGGCAATCCCGTTATTCCCATGGAGTTCCTGAAGGAGCTGCTGCCGCCGCCGTCATCGCTCGGCAAGGGCTACACGGGCAAGACGTCGATCGGCTGCATTTTCCGCGGCACGAAGAACGGCAAGAAGAAAATCATCATGATCTATAACGTCTGCCACCACGAGCAGGCGTTCAAGGAGACCGGCGCGCAAGCGGTTTCCTACACGACAGGCGTTCCCCCCGTCGTCGGCGCGATCATGATGTTCAAGGGCGCGTGGAAGGGTAAAGGCGTGTTCAACGTCGAGCAGTTGCCCTCCAAGCCGTTCATGGACGAGATCGGCAAGCATGGCCTGCCCTGGCACGTGAAGGAACTCAAAAAGTCCGACCAGGAAGACCTCTTCAAAGTGAAAACTTGAACGCAAGTTCTCCTTTCCCCGTTGAGGACGGGGCGAGGGGATGCTTGTTTGTGCGGATGCTGCCCCTCACCCTAACCCTCTCCCCGTGCAGAACGGGGAGAGGGGATGACGCGGCGGAACTCTAACTCAGCGCGTGCGTTGCCATCGTGTTTGATGGAGATCGGGTATGCGCGGTGGTTTCGCAGTTCTACTTGTTGCACTGGCGTGTCCGCTGCTGTTGGGGCTGGTTCTCAATCCACCATCGACTTCGGCCGGAGCGCCGGCTGACGTCGGTGGATTGAAACCGGTGGCGGCATTTGGCTCCATAAAGGACGCTTCGCAAAGGTCGGTGGCGTTGTTTAAGGAAGCGGGGCTCGTGATCCAGCATCCCCGCTGCGTCAATTGCCATCCGGCCGGCAATCGCCCGCTGCAGGGCGACGACATGCATCTCCACGTGCAATTGGTGGTTCGCGGCGAGGACAATCTCGGCTCGACCGCCATGCGTTGCTTTACATGCCATCGCGAGAAGAATTTTGAGCCCGGCCGTGTGCCGGGCCATCCGCTTTGGCACTTGGCTCCCATCGAGATGGCCTGGGAAGGCAAGTCGCTCGGCGAGATCTGCGAACAGATCAAGGACCCCAAACGCAATGGCGGCAAATCGCTGGCCGAAATCGTGACGCATATGGCGGAAGATACGCTCGTCGGTTGGGGATGGGCGCCGGGGGGTGGTCGGACTCCCGTGCCCGGCACGCAGCGTGAGTTCGGCGAGTTGATCAACGCATGGGCCGATTCCGGAGCCGTTTGTCCAGGAGCTTAGTTGGCCTCACGCGCTGGTCTCATTTGGCCTCACGCGCTGGTCGCGCTCCGGCCGGGGCGGCTTGCGCCGACGCCGGTCGGCACCGTGCTAGGCAGTTTTGGCCTCACGCGCTGGTCGGGCTTCAAAGGGGTCAGACCCCGTTCGGGGTCTGACCCCTGTTCCATGCACTGCTTTTGTTTGACGTTGCGATCTGAATGCGGAAGCTATGCGGAGGATGGAGGCAACGTCCGAGCTGACGTGTTTTGGGGGATAGATGGACGATCACAACGTCGATGAGCTGCCGCTCTGGGCATGGCTGGTTCCGGTGGCCGCTGCGGTTGTGCTGGTCTTGAAGGTGGTCCATGTGCTTCCGGCGGAAAGTGGCTTCGTTCTCGGGCTTGCGTCGGTGTTGCTTGGTGGCGCGGTGTTCGCGGCGGTCCACCACGCGGAGGTCATCGCGCTCAGGGTCGGTGAGCCGTTCGGCTCCATCGTGCTGGCCATCGCCGTGACCGTCATCGAGGTGGCGCTGATCGTGTCGATTCTCGTAGGTGCGACGGCCGGTAGCGAATATCTCGCGCGTGATACGGTGTTCGCGACGGTCATGATCGTCTTGAACGGGATCATCGGCGTATGCCTCGTCGTCGGGGGCGTTCGCCATTTTGAGCAAAGCTTCCAGACCGCAGCCGCGAGTACCGCGCTGAGCGTGCTGGGCACACTGGCCACGATCACGCTCGTCTTACCGAACTATACGCTGGCAACCCCAGGACAGACATACAACACCGCGCAGCTCGCGTTCGTGTCTGCTGCTTGCGTTATCCTCTACGGTGTCTTCCTTTTCGTGCAGACGATCCGCCATCGCGATTATTTTCTTGCCGACGCGAGCGAGAGTTATCCGGTCCACGATACGCCGAGCAATCGCACGGCAGCAGTCAGTGTCGGCTTGCTTATCCTGTCACTCGTCGGCGTGGTGCTGCTGGCCAAGACTCTCTCGCCGGTTCTGGAAGCCGGCATTGCGGACGCGGGGTTGCCGAAGGCATTTGTCGGCGTCATCATCGCCGCGGTCGTTCTTCTGCCGGAAGGCGTGGCCGCCGTCCGCGCCGCTGCGGCGAACCGTCTCCAGACGAGCCTCAATCTGGCGCTAGGTTCCGCCATGGCCACCATCGGGCTAACCATCCCCGCCGTTGCCATCTTCGCGATTTCGACGGGCAAGTCGTTCGAGCTCGGCCTTGACCCGGAAGAGATGGCACTGCTGGTGCTGTCGCTCTTCATTGCATCGGTGACGCTGGCGACCGGGCGCACGACAGTTCTTCAGGGCGCCGTGCACCTTGTGATTTTCGCCATCTTCATCTTCCTTGCCGCCGTGCCTTAGCAGATTAGAAAAACATGACCGAAACCGACATTCTCTCCGTTCGCAATGAGTTGACCGACATCGTGGTGTCCGTGGTGTCGGTCTCGTTTGCAATGGTTTCAGCTTACATCGTCGGGCTGTGGCTATTCCTCAAGACGGCTCCATTCATCCTGCGGGCGTTGTCTTTTGTAGTGTTCTCGTTCGGGCTTGCGTTCATGGGTGCGCTGACGGTCGGGATACATGAATTGCTACTGGGGACCGAACGGGCATGGTCGAAGCTCGGGAAAACAGCGACCGAAATCCCGGGGTTCGGCAGCGCGACGATCGCGCCGCTCGGGATGACGCAATATGAGGCGGCCGCCTGCCTCGGCGCACTTGCCTTCGTTGCCATCTATGCCGCGCTGTTCTTCCTGACGTTTATCTATCGCTGGCCGCCCGATTGATGGGATTGATGGGGTCAGACCCCGACGGGGTCTGACCCCTTTGACCCGCTGGCGTCTGCGTATTTGCTGAATGCTCTATTACCAAAGCGGCCAGGACAGCTTAAATAGCTCATATGAACCCGCGCGAACCGCACCTTCTTGGGCATAAACCCGGCACCGGACCCTTCACCGTCTATGGCACGGAGATCGGGTCGCGGCTGTTGCTGGGAACGGCGCTCTATCCCTCGCCGCAGATCATGGCCGATGCCGTCCGAGCGTCGGGAGCGGGGATCGTGACCGTGTCGCTGCGCCGGGAACAGGCGCGCGGCCGGACGGGGGAACGCTTCCTCGATCTCATCCGCGCGCTGCCTGTGGCCGTGCTGCCCAATACGGCCGGGTGCCGCACGGCGCGCGAGGCGATAACGACAGCGCAGATGGCGCGCGAACTGTTCGATACGGCGTGGATCAAACTCGAAGTGATCGCCAATGACGACACGCTGCAGCCTGACCTTTTCGGTCTCGTGGAAGCGGCCGAAGCGCTGGCCAAAGATGGCTTCGACGTGTTCCCTTACACGACAGAGGATTTGGGCGCCGCAGAGCGACTGGTTGGCGCCGGTTGCCGAGTTCTGATGCCGTGGGGCGCGCCGATCGGCACTGGACGCGGACTTGCCAACCCTTATGCGCTGCGAACAATGCGGGCTTATTTTCCTGAGATCCCGCTGGTCATCGATGCCGGTATCGGTGCGCCGAGCCATGCCGCGCAGGCGATGGAGATGGGCTTCGACGCCTGTCTGCTGAACACCGCCGTCGCGAAGGCTGGCGATCCGGTCTCAATGGCCGAAGCCTTTGCCAAAGCGATCGAGGCCGGTCGCGCCGCCTTCGTGTCGGGTCTCATGGAGCAACGCGATATGGCAAGCCCGTCGACGCCGGTCGCCGGAACGCCGTTCTTCGATCTTGCGCGACAGCCATGACCGCGCGCCCCGTTCGCCCGCCGTCTCGCTTTTATCCTATTGTGCCGGATGTGGCCTGGCTGAAGCGAATCGTGCCGCTTGGGGTCGCGACGGTGCAGCTGAGGATCAAGGCCGCGTCGGAGGATGAGGTGCGCGCACAAATCGATGAAGGACTTGCGGTCTGCCGCGCGCATGATTGCGATCTCATCGTCAACGATTACTGGCAAACGGCGATCGATGCCGGCGCTGATTTCGTGCATTTGGGGCAGGAGGATCTTGCCGCGGCTGATCTTGCTGCGATCAGGCGGGCGGGGTTGCGGCTTGGAATTTCGACCCACACCGATGATGAATTGGAAACCGCACTTGCCGCAGACCCGTACTACGTGGCATTAGGGCCGATCTACGAGACGAAGCTTAAGGTCATGGCTTGGGCGCCGCAGGGGCTGGAGCGGATCGGGGAATGGAAGCGGCGCATCGGCTCGCTGCCGCTGGTTGCTATCGGCGGTCTTACGCCCGACCGGGCGGGGGGTGTGATCGCGGCTGGCGCCGACAGCCTAGCTGTGATCACCGATTTCATGACGTCACCGCATCCGGAAGCGCGGGTCGCGCTGTGGCTCGATTGGGCGCAACGTCAGGCCTTCAAATCTACAGATAACTCTGACCAGGAGAACACTCATGCAGACTGAACAGGATCTGACAATCGCCCCGCTGTCTCGCCGCGCGGCACTCGGGTTCGCCGCCGCCGCCGTAACTTTGGGTGCAGGAGCCGCGCTTGCCGCCGACGGACATGAAGGAATGGATCACGGCGCGATGGACCATTCAAAAATGGACCATTCGGGGATGGATCATTCGGCGATGGGCGCCAAGCATAAGGCCGTCATCGATACGGCGAGCGCGTGCATCGCCAAGGGCGAAGTCTGTGTGGCGCACTGCCTGGAGATGATGAAGGCCGGCGACACGTCTCTCGTCGACTGCATGAAGTCGGTTTCGATCATGATGCCGATGTGTGCGGCGCTGTTGCGTTTGGCGGCGCTGGACGCGCCCCGCCTGAAAGAACTTGCTGCCGTGTGCAAGGATGTGTGTTCCGACTGCGAAGCGGAGTGCAAAAAGCATGCGGAGAAGCATGCCGTCTGTAAGGCCTGCATGGACAGCTGCACGGCCTGCATCAAGGAGTGCAAGGCGCTGATCGACAGCTGATCGCCGTCAGCCACGACCGATGGCGCGCCAACCGATATCGCGACGGCAAAAGCCGCCGGACCAATCGATGCGGTCCAGCGCTTTATAGGCTCGGGACTGGGCTTCAGCCACATCACGGCCGCGGGCGGTGACGGACAGCACGCGGCCACCATCGGCAATGATGCGGTCGTTGACGCGCTTCGTACCGGCATGGAAAATTTCTACGCCTTCCACCGATCGGGCGGCGTCCAGACCGCGGATCTCGGTACCTTTCATTGGCGTACCTGGATATCCCTCCGCTGCATAAACAACGGTAAGGGCTGCGTCATCCGACCAGTCCAACTTGTAATCAAGCAGGTCGCCGTCGGCGGTTGCCAGCATGGCGGCGAGCAGGTCGGAGTTCAGGCGCAGCATGAGCACTTGCGTTTCCGGGTCGCCAAAGCGGACGTTGTATTCGATGAGCTTTGGTCCCTCTGCGGTGATCATCAAACCGGCAAACAGTACGCCGCGAAACGGCGTGCCGCGCGCGGCCATGGCGGCAACCGTCGGGCGTATGATGTCGTCCATGGTGCGGTCGACCATGTCGGGGGTCATGACCGGGGCCGGCGAATAGGCGCCCATGCCGCCGGTATTGGGTCCGGTGTCAGCCTCGCCGACGCGCTTGTGATCTTGTGCCGAAGCCATGGCAAGGACGTTGCGCCCGTCGCAGAGCGCAAAGAAACTTGCCTCCTCGCCTTCGAGGAAGTCCTCCACGACGACTTCCGCGCCGGCCGACCCAAAGGCGCCGCCTAAGCAGACATCGATGGCCGCTTCGGCCTCCGCTCTGTTGGCAGCGATGACGACGCCCTTGCCGGCGGCAAGGCCATCCGCCTTGACGACGATCGGAAAACGCTGTGTCGCCAGATAAGCCTTCGCAGACGTTGCGTCAGTAAAGCGTCCATAGGCGGCGGTGGGAATGCCATGCTCGCGGCAAAGGTCTTTGGTGTAGCCTTTCGATCCCTCTAGAGCCGCTGCGGCACGCGAAGGCCCGAAATGCTTGATCCCGGCAGCGCCAAGAGCGTCCGTCAGGCCGGCGACGAGGGGAACTTCCGGGCCAACGACAACGAACGCAACGTCTCGGGTGCGGCAGAATGCAATTATGGCCGCGTGGTCGGCGGCATCGACGGCGACGCACGTCGCCACCTCTGCAATGCCGGGATTGCCGGGTGCACAGTAAAGCGCAGTGAGCAGAGGGCTTTGGGCGAGTTTCCAGGCGAGGGCGTGCTCGCGGCCGCCTGAACCGATGAGGAGAACGTTCATCAGCGTGAAGTGCAACGGTTGTTCCTGGCGGTCAAGGCCTTGGGCAGGCACGCCGATACGCGAACCGCTTGATCCAAGTCAGAGAGCAGCGCTTTACTATCGCCTATTCGGTCCTGCCCGTGGCTGCGGGTATACCGTTTTGTGGCCATTCCGTCCCGGTCGGCTCAACTGCCAGCCAAAGACGTGTCGAGGAGCAGCCAATGCGTGGGACGTTAGCCAAATCCTGGACGACAGCCTTCGACGGTTGGCCCGAGGGTTTGCGCGGCTGGTTCAGCCGCGATCGCGACGACGATGGCGCAGACGATGGCCCGCGCCTGCCGCACGGCGAGCGCCGGCTTCTGGCTCTCATGGCGCTGGGATTCTGCCTGATCGTAGGCTGGTGGTGGTTCGACCGGGGACCGGAAGTCAAGGTGGTGCCGGTCACCATCGGTAATGCGGCGCAGATTGTCTATGCGACGGGTATCGTTGAACCGGTGAACTGGGCAAAAGTCACGGCGCTCTCACGCAAGCGCATTGTGGATATCTGCAAATGCGAAGGCGAGGCTGTTCAAAAGGGCGATGTCGTCGTCCGTCTCGATGACGATGAAGAGCAGGCTGTGCTGCAGGAACTGCAATCGCGATTGCAGCGGCTGAATGAGGAGGCGGCGCGCTTCGATGGGTTGGTCAAACGCAACACGGGGACGCGCGTCGCACTTGACGACAAGCTGACGGAGGTGCGCCAGCAGGAAGCGCGGGTGGCCATGCAGAAAGACCGGATCTCCGATCTCGCCCTGAAGTCACCGCTTGACGGCATCGTCATGCGCCGGACCGGTGAAATCGGCGAAATCGCGGGGATCGGCGAGGCCGATACGCTGCTGTGGATCGGCGAGGCAAAACCCTTGAAGATCATCGCCGAGGTGAACGAAGACGATATTCTAAAAGTGGCTGCTGGGCAGAGTGTTCTGCTGCGCCACGAAGGGTCAAGCGCGCCCCTTCCGGCAACCGTGGAGCGCATAACGCCGAAAGGTGATCCGGAGACGAAGACGTTCCGCGTCCATCTTTCGCTGCCCGACGATACACCGCTCAAGGTCGGCATGAGCGTCGAGGCCAACATCGTCGTATCGGAAGCCAAAAACGTGCTCATCGTGCCGGCGGAAGCCATCGTTGACGGGCACGTGCTCAAAGTGGCCGGCGGCAAGGTCACCGAGGTTGCGATTGTCGCGGGCATCCGCGGCACGGACCGCGTCGAGGTGCGGGGCGATCTTCAAGCAGGCGATTTCATCATCACGCCGCCCGTTCACGGCCTTGGCACCGGTGATCGTGTGCGGCCGATCCGCGGTGATACGATGGTGGGCGGTCAGGCTGCGAGATGAGGCTCGTTTTCGACATCGCTGTGACGCACATCCGGTCGCGGCTCAGGCAGACGCTGGTCGGGCTGATGGGTGTCGCGATGGGCGTCGGGTTCTCGGTCATGATGGCGGCTTTGATGGAGGGCTCGCAGCGCGATTTCGTCAGTCAGCTCGTTGACGCCTTGCCGCACATCACGATGAGTGATGAGCGGCGTGATCCACCGCGACAGGCGGCGGAAGATCACTATCAAGTCGTCGCCTATTCCGGTCTCAGCACCATGGCGACGCGGCCCGGCATCAAGAACCCTTATGCCATCATCGCCTCGCTCGACAGCTGGCTGGATGGGGCTGTGGCGCCTTCGGTGCAAGCGCGCGCCGTGATCCGCTATGCCAGCCGCGACACGGCAGCGAACGTGACCGGCATCGATCCGCGACGGGAAGTATCGGTGTCCAAACTTCCACAACAGTTGCGCGGCGGCACGGTTGGCGATCTGTACCGGTCATCGAACGCAATTATCCTGGGTGACCGGCTGGCACAGAAGATCGGCGCGCGCGTCGGCAACACGATCGCGGTCGTTTCCGGAACGGGGCGGGTTGTGTCGTGCACGGTGGTGGCTCTTGTGCATTCTGGCGTGAGCCAAGCGGACGAGACACAGGCTTTCACGCTGATCAAGACCGCGCAAATCCTCGCCGGTCAGACCGGTATCGTGAACGCGATGCGTATTCGCGTCACGGACGTCATGCAGGCGATGAGCGTCGCCGAACGGATCGAGGCGCAGACGGGATACAAGTCGGTGTCATGGCAAGAGGCCAACGAGGACTTGCTGTCGGCTCTCCAGGTGCGCAATTTCATCATGTACACGGTGGTTGGAGCGATCCTGCTGGTGGCTTCGTTCGGCACCTACAACATCATTTCGACGATCACGCACGAGAAAACGCGCGACATCGCGATTTTGAAATCGCTCGGCTTCACGGAGCGGACCGTGCGATCGATTTTTCTTCTCGAGGCGCTGATGATCGGAGTGGCCGGGACTCTGGCGGGCTGGGCGTTGGGTTACGCTTTGTGCGGCATGCTCGAGACAATCGAATTCAAAAGCCCATTTGTGGATACGACGCACCTGCCACTCTATTACACACCAACGCACTATCTGCTTGCAGGACTCATCGCACTGCTGGCGTCGGGCATCGCTGGATATTTGCCGGCCAGAAAAGCGGCGAGCGTTCAGCCGGTCGAAATCATCCGGGGGGCGTCGTGACGATCCAGCTCCCGGTGACGACTCCGTTGATCGAATTGCGGCATGTTACCAAAACAATCGGTGACGGGGTGGAGACAACACTTGTGCGCGACATCAGCCTGGCGATCGAGCCGGGCGAGTTTGTCGCCATAACCGGACCTTCAGGCTCGGGAAAGAGTTCGCTTCTATACTTGTTGGGGCTTCTCGATGCGCCAACATCGGGCGAGGTTTTCATGCAAGGGCGGCCGGTGCCTGTCGATGACGAAGCGCAGCGGGCGCGGCTGCGATTGAAACATCTGGGGTTCGTGTTTCAGTTTCATTTTCTGCTCACCGAATTCACGTCGCTGATGAATGTGATGTTGCCGATGCGGGCGCTGGGAAAAATAAGCGAAGCACAGATGAAGGATCGGGCCTTGGCCTTACTTGCTTCACTCGGTCTCGAAGCGCACGCGCACAAGCTGCCAGGACAACTTTCAGGCGGTCAGCGCCAAAGGGTGGCCATCGCGCGGGCCTTGGCGAACGAACCGCATGTCATCCTCGCGGACGAACCAACGGGAAATCTCGATAGCCAGTCAAGCGAGCAGGTGCTTGGTGTTCTGCGCCGTCTGGTGGACGAGACGAAGCGCTCGATCGTCATGGTGACGCATGATCTCGGCCTTGCGGCTCGCGCTGACCGTCAGTTGCGTATCGTCGACGGGCGAATCTCGAACGACATCACTTAAGCGATTTCAGATATTCGATGATCGCCTTGCGATCGCCGGCATCTTTCAGACCGGCGAACGTGGCCATGTTATTGCCGGGAAAGACGCTGTTGGGATTGGCGATAAATTCGTCCATGTTGGCATCATTCCAAACAAGATCAGTTGTCTTGAAGCCGGGTGAGTAGCTGTAGCCCTCGACACTGCCGGCCTTGCGACCCATGACGCCATGCAATGCAGGGCCAAGCCGATTGTCGCCGGGCTGAGCCGAGTGACACGTACGGCAATGGTTATTGAAAGCCACTTGCGGATCGGTGCTCGACGGGGCCTGTGCGAAAGCCGCAACGGTTACAAACGACCCAGCGAGAAGCGCAAAGCCAATCCAACTCAAGGCAAATCGCGTGTTCTTCATGGCTCGTGATCCTCAGCATTCAAAAGTTTGGCTTTGGAGGCTGATAAACGCCGGGGTTGAAGCTTCAGTTCCCGCTGGCGACTATTGCCTCGCGGGGCTGTTGGGTATACTGCGCGCCCGTAACAGGAAGGATCGACCGTGGCCGATGTGACGCCTCAGCCGCACCGAAATGCTCCGGAATTTTCGGTCGGTGAATTATCGAATGCGATCAGGCGGGCGCTGGAAGACGGCTTCGGTCATATTCGTTTGCGCGGGGAAGTGTCCGGATATCGGGGTCCGCACTCTTCGGGGCACTGCTACTTCTCGCTCAAGGACGACAAGGCAAAAATCGACGCAGTGGTCTGGAAGGGAAATTGGAGCCGGCTCAAGGTGAAGCCCGAGGAGGGCATGGAGGTCATTGTTACCGGCAAGGTGTCATGCTTTCCCGGTTCATCGAAGTATCAGATCGTGATCGAGGCGCTGGAGCCTGCGGGCGCCGGCGCTCTCATGGCGCTGCTTGAGGAGCGCAAACGCAAGTTCGCCGCCGAAGGGCTGTTCGAGGAGAGCCGCAAGAAGCCGCTGCCATTCTTGCCGCGTGTCGTTGGCATCGTGACCTCTCCGACGGGGGCCGTGATCCGCGACATGCTGCATGGATTTACCGAGCGCTTTCCGGCCCACGTTGTGATCTGGCCGGTGCCGGTTCAGGGCGAAGGTAGCGCTGCCAAGGTGGCCGCCGCCGTGCGCGGGTTCAATGCCATGGGTCCGGGCGGGCCAATTCCACGGCCGGACGTGATCATCGTCGCGCGTGGTGGCGGCAGTCTTGAAGACCTGTGGGGCTTCAACGAAGAGGTCGTCGTCCGGGCCGTGGCACAGAGCGCCATTCCGCTCATTTCAGCCGTCGGTCACGAGACCGACTGGACTCTGATCGATCTCGTCGCGGATGCGCGTGCTCCGACCCCGACGAAAGCTGCCGAGTGGGCGGTGCCCAAGTTCTCCGAGTTGATGGCCGACGTCGCTGATTGTCGCCAGCGATTGCGAATTGCGAGCCGGCGCATGCTCGAAGCCGCACGGACGCATTTAAAGGCCGCCGCGCGCGGGCTGCCCCGGCCTGAGGATTTGACGGCGCTGGCGCGGCAACAATTTGATGCGGTGGACCAGCGTCTGGCGCGGGCTTTGCTCGCGAACACGCGCGCCCATACGATGCGTCAAGCCAAAGTCGCCGGCCGGTTGACACCGCAGCTGCTCAGTCATCTCGTGGAGCGTCGCGATCGCAGATTGGTGGACAGTTTTGCCCGCGCCCGCTCCGCCTTGACGCGGATAGCGGGCGAGCGCCGCATGCGGTTCGAGCGCATTGGTGGGCGGATGCGCGTTGAGGCTTTGGCTAATCGACTGGATCAGAAACGGCGGGGGCTTGAGGCTCAGGCCAAACTTTTATCGTCGTACAGTTATCAGGGCGTTCTGGCGCGAGGCTTTGCGATTGTCCGGGACGAGACCGGCGTCATGGTCCGTCGGGCTGCATCACTGAACCTGGCGAGCCGGGTGGAAATGGAGTTTGCGGACGGTAAAGCAGTTGCCGAAGTCAAGCATGTGCCGCCGGGACCGGACGAGGACGCCCGATCCAGGCCCGCCGCGGCGGCGGGGCGCAAAAAGGATGGCGGCCCGCCACAGGGGTCGCTCTTTTAACGATGACTTCGCGCGTCGCCGGAGCTGCCCGCTTGTCGGAGCGCGGCCGGCCCTCTAGACATAGATCACGCATCTGTCCGGGCGGCGGACAAGGATAGGCAATGAACAGGCTTGAACGATTATTTGGTGGGGGTACGGAAGCGCGGGTTCGCTATCTGGCGGGTGAATTCCAGGTTTTGTCCGCCGGCGATTATGTACGCTGCGCAGTGACCGGCGTGCGCATTGACTTGCAGAACCTGAAATACTGGAGTGTCGAGTTGCAGGAAGCCTACGCGACGCCAGACGTTTCCTTGAAGCGGTTCGTGGAAACGCACCCGGACGGCTGACACCAGATTATAGTCTCGAAGCGCACAGCCTGATGATCTTTCCGATCAGAAGGTCTTCCCCGTTCACATCGACTTTGAGTGAGATGGCAAGCGGACGCGCGCGACGGCGGAGTTCTGCGCGCGGGCCATCCGCTGCCGCGAGGCGAACGAGATCTTTTTCCGTTGTGACAAGCTGTGCGCCTTGCGTTTGCGCCTCGCTGATCAGGCGTGTCGCTTCGGCGTCGGTGAAATTGTGATGGTCGGCAAAGGCATGGCGTGCAACGAGGACAGCGCCACCGGCTTCGAGCAGCCGGAAAAAGCGGGCCGGATTGCCGATGCCGGCAAAGGCCACAGCGCGAACGCCTTGCAGCCAATCGGTTGCTCCCTCCGGTTCGGGCCATGCCGACAAAATCGGTCCTGAGAATTCCGGCGCGAGGACTTTTTCGATTGCATCGCGGTCATCGCGGCGGCCGTTCACGACAATCACGTCCGTGCGGGCCAGTTGCGGGGCCAGTGGCGCGCGCAATGGTCCTGCGGGTATGACGCTGCCGTTTCCAAAACCTCGCGCTCCGTCCACGACTGCGATGCTTAGATCCTTATGCAGCGCTGGGTTCTGCAAGCCGTCGTCCATGAGGATCACGGCGGCAGAGGGAAATTCGTCAAGAATTGCCTTCGCACCTGCTGCCCTGTCGGGGGAAACCATGACCGGGCCGGCGCGGGCGAGCAGCATTGCTTCGTCCCCGACGTCTGCCGCGGTGTGACGGCTAAGATCGACGGACGTCGCCGCGCTCACTGTCGAGCCATAGCCGCGCGTGAGGAAGACCACGGTGATGCCGAGCTGCTGCAACCGCTTGGCCAGCCAGAGCGCGAACGGAGTTTTGCCGGTGCCGCCTGCAGTGAAATTACCGATGCAGACGACCGGGATTGGACTGCGGTAGGACGGCGCTTTGTGCATTCGCCGCACTGTGATCGCGCCATAGACCGACGCGACGGGTGCGAGTGCTCGCGCGATCAGCGAAGGTTGCGTCCGATACCACCAACCCGGTTCACGAGACGGCACGTCGGAAGCCCTGAGTCGGCACTTCGGCGTGGGTGTCAGGCGTGTGCATTGAGGCCAACATGGGTGCGACCGCCGCGGGCGGGATCATCGGCAGAATCGTCGCGATCGTTTTGGTCAACGCGCCACCCATGGCCGCCAGCGACTTTTCGGAGGCGGTTTGCATCGCAGCCCGCTCCGTCGCATCGGTCAGAAGGCGTGCCGCGGCCGCAGCGAGTTCGGTGGCGCCGGTAATGGATGCAACGGCGCCGGACGTGTCGAGGCTGCCATAGATGTCGGCGAAGTTGTGCCGGCTCGGACCGCTCATCACCACGCAGCCGAGGCGGATGGCCTCGATCGGGTTCTGACCACCATGCGGTATCAGCGAGCCGCCGAGGAACACGATGCGGCCGAGCGAGTAGAAGAGCCCCAATTCGCCGATCGTGTCGGCAAGGTAGATGTCCGTCGCAGGCCCGGGATCGGTCTTGGTCGAGCGTTGCGCCACTGCCAGGCCGGATGCGCTGAGATCAGCGGCGAGCTTGCCGCCCCGATCAGGATGGCGCGGGGCGATGATCGTCAGAAGTTCAGGGATGCGTTGGCGCAGGGCGCGATGGGCCTCGGCGACTACTTGCTCTTCGCCATCGTGGGTGCTGGCTGCAACCAGGAGCGGCCGCGAGCCAACGATAACGCGCAGTCGTGCCAATTCGGCCTGATCGACCGGCGGTGGCGGGGCGTCGATCTTCAAATTGCCGGCACCAAGCGTCCGCGGTGCGCCAAGCTGGGCGAATTGTCGAGCCAGAGCCGCGTTTTGTGCCATGACGATATCGAAGCAGCCAAACAGTTGCTTGGCTATGCCGCGTCGTGATCGCCAACGGCGGCCGCTGCGCGCCGACATCCGGGCATTCACGAGGGCCATGGGGATTTTACGGGCGGACGTCGCAAGGACGAGGTTCGGCCAGATTTCGCTTTCGGTGAAAATGGCGATACTTGGCCGCCAGTGGTCGAGAAAGCGGCGTACGGCTTGGGGCGTATCGATGGGGGCGAACTGGTGGATGGCGCGCGGACCAAGTCGCGCCGCTGCAATACCCGCCGACGTAACGGTTCCCGTTGTGACCAACACATTCAGGTCGTGGCGTGCTGCGCATAGACCGTCGATGAGTGGCAGAACCGCCATCAGCTCGCCGACGCTTGCGGCATGGACCCAGGCCAACGGGCCGTCCGGCCGTCCTTGCACCGGAGAGCCGAGGCGTTCATCACGGCGCAGTGCGTCTTCCTTGCCCTTGCGGGCACGGTGGGCGAGGACGACGGGCGCCAAAGGGGCAAGAAGGCCGGTCAATCCGCGGTAGGCCGTCAGCGCCAGACCCGGCTTGGGCGGAGGTACGGCGAGATCGGCCGAACGCGGGGTGGCCCGCAGCGGGTCGGCTCCAGCCAGCAGGTAGGCGCGACGTGTTGCTGCGTTGATCGCTCGCTCCACCTGCTGCCGAATTGCTTCCAATTCGTCCGGCTCGGCATCGCGTGGAACGAAGATCGGTTCGCCATAGACGAAGGCCAGCTTCGAGAAGGGGCGGTTAATCGTCAGCCGGCTCCAGGTATCGAGCACGGTGAACCGTGAGCTTGCCACAGCCAAGGGGACGATGGGGCGGCCGCTCATGCGGGCCAGCGTGATGATTCCCTCGCCGCAGGTTCGCGCTGGGCCGGGGGGGACATCGGCGGTCATGACAAACGATTTGCCGGCGGCCAGACTTTGCAGCGCGCCGCGCAGGGCTGCGGCGCCGCCGCGATCTTTGCGGCGCGCGCCGGCTCCTGCACCGCGGACGAGTTCGACGCCGAGGCTTTGCATCGTCGCGCCGATGAATTCAGCGTCGCCATGACGAGCCACCATGGCGGCCACGGGAACATCCGGACGATGCATGGAAGCCATCATGAACTGGCCATGCCACAGCCCGACAATACAGGGGTGATCCGCACGCAGGCGCTCAAGGATGCCGTCGGGCTCTGCAACGACATCGGACGTGCGATGGACCAGCCGAACAAACCCAGCCAGCCACCGACCGGCAAAACGGGCAGCGCTCACTTTGTAGGCCGAACTATTTGCCATCGATCCTATGAGCCCTGGCCCTGACGGACCGGTAGATGCGGGTCCGCATGGCAAAAGTCTATCGGCTGGCTGACCCTTGGGGGCGCGCTCTGAAGTCCTCTTGTCTCAGGTTAAGGCAACGAATATCAACCGAAATCATCTGCGCTTTCGTGGTTATCGACCGCAGTGGGACGCTGGACGTCAATAATGGCGCCCATGCACGACGCTGTCAGACCGTAAACTGTTTCAGTGTTCGGTCGTATCCAGCCAAGCGGGAGTTTCCAGGACCGTAATGCCACCCGGCCGAATCAAACAGATGAAGCGCGCGATCAGTCGCGGCGCCATGGCAGCGCGGATTAGCGTGGCTGCGCAGGCACCAGCGCCCGTCCGCAGGTGGTTCGCGCCAGTCGTCGGATATGCCGATATGTTGCTTTTCGATCATCTGTTCGTGCGCGTCTTGTTTCAAAACCGCCACAGGTTGAGTGACCGAGCTTGGCGCGCCGCACAGCCGCTGCCTTACCAGCTCGGGCGAATCAAGGCTCTGGGCGTCCGCACGATCATAAATTTGCGTGGCAACGCCGAGATGCCAACCGCCCGGCACGAGCGAGCGGCCTGCGAAAAATTGGGCCTCGCGTACGTCGATTTTCGACTACGCAGCCGTGATGCACCCTCGAAAGCCGAGTTACATGGTTTGCGTCGGATCTATGAGACCGTTGAGCATCCCATTCTCCTGCATTGCAAGTCGGGCGCCGACCGGGCCGGGCTCGCCAGCGTGCTTTATCTGCATCTCGTCGACAATGTTCCTATGGCGGAAGCCAAGCGCCAACTGAGCCTGCGATACGGACATATCCGTCATGCCGATACTGGTGTTCTCGATGTCTTTATCGAACAGTATCTGGAACATGCCGCAAACGAGCCGATCGACTTTTTCACCTGGGTCGACAGGCACTATGTTCCGGTCGATCTGAAGCGCTCGTTCCGCAGCCGCGGCTGGGCCAACCGGATCGTCGATGGCTTGTTCGGCCGCGAGTAGCGGGGGCGCCGCTCCTCCGCTGTCAATTGACCGATGTTGCTGGATCTAGCAGTCGGTGCAGGTGGACCACGAAGTAGCGCATGAGCGCATTGTCGACCGACTTTTGCGCAGCGGATTTCCAAGCGGCATGGGCTTCGGCGTAATTGGGGTAAATGCCGACGACCTCCAGCGCGTGCAAGTCGCGGAAGGTGATGCCGTCGAGCGATTCCAATTCGCCGCCGAAAACAAGGTGGAGGAGTTGCGGTTGCTGGTTCGGGCTGTGTGTCATTGACAATTTTGATCCGGAAGAACGGTAGCAGGCCCGGCGATACCGGGCGGCGAACGAGGACCCGGCCAAGGTGGCAGCCGAGTTCGCATCACGCCTGCGGACCCGGCGCTTTGACTGGGGCAAATTGCACGATTAGTGGGATGTTAGGCAACGGCGCGAACCGCCGCGCCAGCGGCCAACCCTCTCGCTGGTTCAGGGCCACTGGACCAGTCATTGTACCCGTCAGTCGATCGGTCAATGCGCGAAGATGGCCAGTTCCAGGGCTACGGTCAGGGCGAACAGCAGCATTACGAGGACCCACAACGCCACAGCGTCTAGACGAGGTTCGGTCATGGCCTCCTCCTTGAAAAGCCAACGCCAACAGAGGTCAGATTACACCCGACATTTGGATTGTCTAAGCAAAAGTCGCCTTTTCCCGCCTCATAGTGCCCGCCTCATAGTGTTTGAGCGAGGCGGCGCCGCACCGCGCCGCGCGGGGGATAGCCCCATTGGGTGTGTTGCAGGCCGTTTGATCTCCGCACGGCAATTGTCTAGCGTCATCAAAACTTCGCACCAGCAGGTAGCGCCGCACCCGATGACCGTGTCTCCCTACGACCAGGACCTCGACAAGAACCCGGCCAATTACCAGCCGCTCACGCCTCTTACTTTCTTGCAACGCGCAGCGGCGGTGCATCCGAATCATCCCGCCGTCATTCATGGCGCGCTAAGGTATTCCTGGGCGGACTTCTACGGTCGATGCCGACGGCTGGCGTCGGGCTTGGCGCGGCTTCAGATCGGGCCGGGCGACACCGTGTCGGTGATGCTATCAAACACGCCGCCGATGCTCGAGGCGCATTACGCCGTGCCGATGCTGGGGGCGGTCTTGCATTCCCTCAACACGCGTCTCGATGCGCCGATCCTTGCCTTCCAGCTCGATCATGCCGACACGAAAGTGCTGATTACCGACCGCGAGTTTTCCGGCGTCATGGCGGAAGCATTGGCGTTGGCAAAGGTGCGTCCGATCATCATCGACTATAATGATCTTGAATTCCCGCAAGACCGACCGGCGCTATCGAACCTCGATTATGAGGTTCTTCTTGCCGGGTCGGATCCGAACTTTGCGTGGCGCATGCCCGACGATGAGTGGTCCGCGATCGCGCTCAATTACACGTCGGGAACAACAGGAAATCCCAAGGGCGTCGTCTATCATCATCGCGGGGCCGCGATGATGTGCTACGCGAATACGATCGCCACGGGCATGGGCCAGCATCCAGTCTATCTGTGGACGCTGCCGATGTTCCATTGCAACGGCTGGTGTTTCACCTGGTCGATGGCCATGGTCGCCGGCACACATGTCTGTCTCAGGTGGGTGCGGGCAAAGGCCATGTACGACGCCATCGTCGAGCACCGGGTCACAAATATTTCCGGTGCGCCCATCGTGATGTCGACGCTACTGGGCGCGCGGCCAGAAGAAAAGCGCGAGATATCACATCGCGTGTCGTTCAATCATGCAGCCGCGCCGCCGCCGCAGGCGGTGCTCGACGCGATGATCGTTGCGGGATTCGATTTGACGCATCTTTACGGTCTGACGGAAACATATGGTCCAGCCACGATCAACGAATGGAATGGCGAATGGGATACGCTGGAGCATGAGCTGCTGGCGAAGAAGCGCATCCGCCAGGGCGTCAGATATGTGGCGCTGGAAGACCTCACCGTGATGGACCCGGAGACGATGACCAAGGTTCCGGCGGACGGTGAAACGATGGGCGAGGTTATGTTTCGCGGCAACATTGTCATGAAGGGCTATCTGAAGAACGCTCAGGCCACGGCGGAGGCGTTCGCCGGCGGCTGGTTTCATTCCGGCGATCTGGGTGTGCTGCATCCGGATGGCTACATACAATTGAAGGACCGGTCGAAGGACGTCATCATTTCGGGGGGCGAAAACATCTCTTCGATCGAGGTGGAGGACGTCATCTACAAGCATCCGGCCGTTGCGGCCTGCGCAGTGGTGGCCAAACCCGACGATAAGTGGGGCGAGACACCTTGCGCCTTCGTCGAATTGAAAGCCGGCGCGACGGCGGGCAAAGACGAAATCGTTACGTGGTGCCTTGAGCGGCTGGCCCGCTACAAGGCGCCGCGGCACGTGGTGTTTACCGAGCTGCCGAAAACGGCCACGGGCAAGATCCAGAAATTCAAGTTGCGCGATCTGGCCAAGGACGCTTGACGACACCTCCATAAAATCTTCCGACGGGTTTGGCCAAGTTCCGCGTTCAAGAGGGTGACGCGGCGTGCTCTGGCCCGCCGGCACCTGCCCTCGGTGTCATGCTCCCCCCGCAATGCGGTCCGGGCGCGCCGCGCGCGAACAAGGAGAACCCGATGACAAGAAATGGCAAAATTCTGGCCGGCGCCGCCGTGATTCTAACACTCGGCTCGGCAGCGGCGGTCGCTCACCGGCATGGCGGCTGGCATCACAAGGGGCCGCACGGCTGGGGCGGTCCTATGGCCATGATGGGGATCGGTGGTGCTCTATGCCGTGGCAATGCCGCGGAAAAGGCCGACCTGATGCTCGTCCGGCTCGAATACAAGGTGAAGCCGACGGATGCACAAAAGCCGGCGTTCGATGATTTGAAGACGGCAGTGAAATCAGCTGCGGCGAAAGTTGCCGCCGCATGCCCCGCCGAGCCGATCCGGGCCGCTGAGCCAGGTCAAGGCGGCAAACCTCCGGTTAAGGATATTACCGCTCGTCTTGCCGATACGGAGGCGCAACTGTCCGCTGCCCTCGATGGCATTAAAATCGTTCGTCCGGCAGCGGAGAAGCTTTACGCTTCGCTCGACGACGCGCAGAAAAAAGCAGTTTCGGACATGGGCCGGCGCAGCAAAGGGGGGCGTCACGACGGACGATCCGAACGGCGCGGTGAACATGGACCGGATGGCCAGCGCGGCGGGCCCGGTCAAGGCCCTGCGTCTGACGATGCTACGCGGGGCCGCGAAGGCGAACTCTAATCGTCGAGACTTGAGATCGATGCAGCATGCCTGATGACGTTAGTGCCCGCCGATTTCCAACCGGCGGGCATTGCCGCGTGGCGCTCAAGCGCTGGTGCCGTTACTCCCGTTGCCGGAGCCGGTCACGCACTGTTCTTGACGTTCCATTGAAAATCAAAAAGCCAGCTCCTTTCGGAGCCGGCTTCGACGCGCCTCAATGGCGGGAGGCTGTGGACAGTCTGTTGATCTCTTCCTTGATCTTCAACTTCTGTTGTTTCATCCGCCGGATCACGACGTCGTCTGATCCAGGCCTTGCCATCTCCTCTGAAATCCGGCGGTCGAGCTGCCGGTGTTTCTCTGCGAGTTCGTGGAGATGCGCGGATAACGCCATTTAAACCTCCTTCGATCGTTGAGCGGTCAAATCATGACAGAGAAATTACGGCTTGTAAAAGGGCCACGGCGGTCAACATTTTCTTTTGATGAACTTTACAGCCGGTCACGTTTCGAGCTGAGGGGCCGTTCGCATGTGCGTAATGACCTTTTGCAGTCTGACAGCTCAACTGAACCGCCGGTTCAGGCCCCGGATACGCTAAGCTGTTGCAGAATTGGGAAAGAAGCGTAAAACGCGCCGCGGGGGCAGCCGGATTGGTGCGGCACAGCCAGGCAAGTCCGAGAGGCCGATTGTGCGTCACAGCGATGGAGAGTTGCGGGAAGAACTCGTACGGTTGCGGAACGAACACCGCGTACTGGACGAAGAAATCGTCGCGCTCGAAGCCATCGGCGGGCACGACCAGCTGAACATTCGCCGACTGAAGAAGCGCAAGCTGGCGCTGAAAGACCAAATTATCGCCGTGGAAGATCAGTTGCTGCCCGACATCATCGCCTGATGCAACGAGCAAACACCGGCATAGAACTGACGCATTGGTCCGCGCGTTACTAATGGGCGCTGTCTTGCTTTCTTGATCCGTCGCCGCGCATTGAGGCCATCTGACATGCGTCCTGTCGAAAGCTGGCTCTATGCGACCGACAAGGGACTTTATTGCGCGCCCGGTGATTTCTACATCGACCCTCCGCGGCCAGTCGATCGCGCGTTGATTACGCACGGTCATGCCGATCATGCCCGCAGTGGACATGGGCACGTCCTGGCTACGCATGAAACGATCGAGATCATAAAAGTCCGTTATGGCGTGGGATCGGCGGCGACCTTTCAGATTGCGGCGCTGGGAAGCGCACAGCGGATCGGCGATGTCCGTGTACGCTTCGCGCCGGCCGGACATATTCTGGGTTCGGCGCAAATTGTTATGGAGCATGCCGGCCGCCGCGCCGTCGTATCCGGCGATTACAAGCGCGCGACAGATCCGACGTGCAGGCCCTTCGAAGTCGTTTCCTGCGATGTGTTCGTGACGGAGGCGACGTTCGCGCTGCCGGTTTTTCGGCACGAGCGCGCGGAGGATGAAGCGTTGCGGCTGGTACAGTCCATTGCTCGCAATCCGGAACGGGCGCATCTCCTCGGCGTCTACGGTCTTGGCAAATGTCAGCGCATGATCGCGCTCGTGCGGGCGCAGGGATACGATCGACCGATCTGGCTGCACGGCGCACTCGTGGCGCTGACGGAACTCTATCAAAATCTTGGATTCGATCTCGGTGATTGCCGTCCCGCCAGTACTGCAGCCGCCGACGAATTGCGCGGCGGACTAATTATGTGTCCCCCGTCAGCGTTGATGGATCGATGGTCGCGGCGTGCGGGCGAAGATCCGTTACGTGTCTTCGCATCCGGCTGGATGCGGGTGCGCGGTCGCGCGCGGCAGCGGGGCGTGGAATTGCCTCTCATCGTGTCCGACCATGCTGATTGGCCGGAACTGCTCGATACTATCGTAGAGACAGGGGCGGAGGATATCTGGGTTACGCATGGCCGTGACGACGCGCTTGTGCATCAGTTGAGCCTGATGGGGCGGCGGGCACGGGCCCTGGCGCTGATCGGCTATGAGGATGACGCGGAGTAGATATGCGCGCGTTCGCCGAAGTACTCGACGGCTTGTCCACCACGCAGAGCCGCATTGGAAAACTCGCGCTTCTCAGCGCATATCTGCGTCATGCTCCGGACCCCGATCGGGGTTGGGCGCTGGCTGCGCTGACCGATGGATTGCCACTGCGCATCGCTTTTCGGCGCATTCTATCGGACTTGATGGCGCAGCGCGCCGATCCGGTGTTGTTCAAGATCTCCCGAGATTTCGTGGGCGATACGGCGGAGACGGTTTCGCTGATGTGGCCGGTGGCGCCTTACGTGGATGCGCCGCCACGGCTCAGCGATGTGGTCGGACAACTCCTGGCGGCAAAGCCGTCCGAGCAAGCGGGCATCATCGCGCGCGTGCTCGACCGGTGCAACGCGCGCGAACGTTGGGCATTTTTAAAGCTGGTCGGCGGAGCGCCTCGCGTCGGTGTCTCGGCTCGGCTGGCCAAGACGGCGGTGGCGGAGCTTGGTGACCGCGACGTCTCAGATGTCGAAGAAGTTTGGCATGCGCTAGAGCCGCCCTACTTGGATCTCTTTCGATGGATCGAAGGAACGGGGGAGCGACCCGATCCGGGCATCGTGCCTGTGTTTCGTCCCATGATGCTGGCGCATCCGGTGGAGGAAGCGGATTGGCCGGGGCTTGATCCGAACGATTTTGCAGCAGAATGGAAATGGGACGGTATCCGGGTTCAGGTGGCGGCAAAGGGAGGTGATGTTCGCCTCTATTCGCGCACCGGCGATGATATCTCGGGAGCATTCCCTGAAATCCGTTCGGCGTTTGCTCATGCCGATGTGGTGGCCGACGGGGAATTGCTCGTCGTCCGTCAAGGGTCCGTCGCAGCGTTCAACGATTTGCAGCAGCGGCTCAATCGCAAGACCGTCGCGGTCAAGATGCTGCGCGATCATCCCGCCCACCTACGGCTTTACGATCTCCTTTTTGCCGATGGCGAAGATTTGCGCCCATTACCGTTCGCCGACCGTCGCCGGCGTCTTGAGGATTGGCACGCGCGGGAACGGCCCCTTCTGACCGACCTCAGCGTGCTGATCCCATTTGCGAGCTTCGCCGAACTGGAAGAATTGTGGCGGGGTGCGCGCCAGGCCGGCATCGAGGGGCTGATGCTCAAGCGGCGTGCGAGCGCCTATCTCGCGGGTCGTCCAAAGGGGCACTGGTTCAAGTGGAAGCGCGCTGCGCTGACGCTCGATTGCGTCCTGATGTACGCGCAGCGCGGGTCGGGAAAGCGTTCGTCGCTCTATTCGGATTTCACGTTTGGGGTCTGGCGGCCGCGGGTGGGCTCTAATGAGCAGGAACTGGTGCCGGTGGGGAAAGCCTATTCCGGTTTCACCGATGCGGAATTGCGCGAACTCGACCGCTTCATCCGCGCCAACACGACGGAGACGTTCGGGCCTGTGCGAGCGGTGCAACCGAAACTCGTGCTTGAGATCGCGTTTGATGCCGTGCAGCTTTCGGCGCGGCATAAATCGGGCGTTGCCATGCGCTTTCCACGGGTTCATCGCATTCGCTGGGATAAACCGCCGGAGGAGGCCGATACGCTCGATGCGACGCTGGCATTGATCGATCGGCCGGCGGCCTGAACCTCGTGCCATCACTCCGGTCAGAGAGGCTAATTTGGCTTGCAAAGTATTAGACTGGACCCCAGCGGGCGTCTTTAGAGTGTGGAGGTCCAGGGGCCGCAAATGCGGAGCCGAGCCAAAACGCTCCTTCGAGCATTGTAGTTCGATGCTATTGAACTATTGAAGTCATTTCACTGTGCAGGCATATCAGTTCGATGCAGCGGCCGTTCATGCACCCTTCCGTCGATGCCATCACACTGGAAGGCATCCTTTATGCTCTGGCCGACCCCGTTAGGCTGCAGATTGTCCGGCGTATCAGAGACGGATCGTGCGCCATGAATTGTTCGGAGGCGGCACCAGAGAAGATGGCCAAGTCGACCCAGTCGCATCATTTCCAGGTCCTGCGCGAGGCGGGGCTGATCCGCTCCGAACGGCGGGGCGTGGAGGTCATCAATTCCCTGCGCTGCGATGAGATTGGTGTGAAATTTCCAGGTCTCGTGCCCACCATCCTGACGGCAGCCGAACAGCGCAACGGCTCGCATAAGCCCGAGTGACGGAGCGAGGTTGGAGCCGATGTTCGAAGGGTTTGCCCGCGGCCGTATCCACGTAGGCGAAATTGACATTGCCCACGTGATCGGCGGCGACGGTCCGCCGGTGCTTCTGCTGCATGGCTATCCACAGACGCTGGCGATGTGGGCGAGAATTGGCCCAGCTCTGGCGGAGCGCTTTACAGTCGTTGCCGCGGACCTCAGGGGCTATGGCGACACTTCGAAGCCGGTGTGCCTGCCCGACCGTTCGAATTATTCCTTTCGTGCCATGGCCACGGATCAGGCGAGCCTGATGCGAGCACTCGGGTTTGAGAGTTTTCATGTCATCGGCCATGATCGGGGCGGGCGGGTTGCGCATCGGCTGGCGCTCGACGAACCTGGCCGCGTTCTGTCTCTTTCCGTGCTCGATATCGTGCCCACCTATGCGATGCTGATGGAGACGAGCCGGCACGTCGCGGCGGCCTACTGGCACTGGTATTTCCTGGCGCAACCCGAACCGTTTCCCGAAACTTTGATCGGTCGCGATCCGGATTACTTCTTCGAACACTGTCTCGTCGGCTGGGGCAAGGTGCCACTCGATGCGTTCGATCCTATGCTGCTGCAGGCGTATCGTACCGCGTGGCGCAATCCGGCGTTCGTCCACGGATCATGCTCGGATTACCGGGCCACGCTGACGGTCGATCTTGCCCACGATACCGCCGATATCGGCCAGAAAGTTACCTGTCCATCGCTTGTCTTCTGGGGGACCAAGGGCCTGATGCATGAACTCTTCGATATGGAGGGGGAGTGGGAAAATCGCTTGATGCGGCCGCAATTCGCGACGCTGCCTGGGGGTCATTTTTTTCCCGATCAATTTCCAGAAGAGACTGCTGCGCGGCTCTCAACTTTTCTCAGCGGGGTTACGTGAAACTCAGCCGAGGCGGCGGCGGAATTCGTCGTAGCCATAGGTGCGCACGACGTCATAGCGTCCGTCTTCGTGCAGCATGGCCATGTCAGGCAGGGGCGTGCCGTTGAAGGTCGTGTTCTTCACGAACGAATACTGCATCATGTCGGTAAAGATCAGCCGGTCGCCGACGTGCAGCAGATCGGCGAACGAATACTCACCGATGACGTCGCCGGTCATACAGGTCTTGCCGCCAAGTGTATAGGTGTGGGCGAGCACGCCTGGCTTTTTCGCCCCGATGATATGCGGCGTGTAGGGCACCTCAAGAACGTCCGGCATGTGTGTCGACGCTGACGTATCAAGGATTGCAATGTCCTTTTCGTTGCGATGCAGGTCAAGCACGGTTGCAGCGAGCCAGCCGGTATTGACGACAAGGCCCGCGCCCGGCTCCAGAATGACCTCGACGTCGAAGGCCCGCTTGAAGTTCTGCAACGCCGCGATCAGCGGTTCCAGTTTGTAGCCGGGACGGTTGATGAAATGTCCGCCACCGAAGTTGACGGCTTTCACCTTCCGGATCTCGTCGGCAAAGTTTTCCGCAACGTGCTTGATCAAGCCGACGGAGCCTTCCTCGCGAGCTTCGCAGAGCGCGTGCGCGTGGAGAATGTCGATGTCGCCCCATGCGATCTGCGCACTCTCGGCCTTAGTCGTTCCGAAGCGTGATCCGGGAGCACAGGGATCGTAGAGATTGCCGCCCAACGTGGCGCTGGAGAAGCCGGGATTGATGCGCACGCCCACGTGCCGCCCCGCCGCCTTTGCCGTCGCCATATGTTTGGTCAGCTGGCCGGGAGAATTGAAATATATGTGATCGGCAATCGTGACGAGGCGCTCGACCTCGCCCGGGCCATAGGCCGGTGCGTAAACGTGGACCTCCTTGCCGAACTCGTCGCGACCCAAGCGCGCCTCGTACTCGCCGGAAGCCGTCGTGCCGTCGAGTATGTCGCGCAGCAGCGGGAATGCGGCCGGCATCGCCCACGCCTTAGTCGCAAGCAGCATTTTAATGCCCGCTTCCCGCTTCACCCGAGCGGCCGTTTCGAGATTGCGTTTCAGGCTTGCCACGTCGAGCACGTACGCGGGGGTCGTGATGCCGGCGGGTAAATTGGGCATGGTCATTTTTCGATGTTACTCCGGGCGGCGCATGAGAGGACGCGCTATATGGCACTGTGGGAGCGTTTGATAAAGTCCTGGACGAAAACTGGCAGGCGCGTGTCGTGGAACTGCAACGCGCGCATAGCATTGGCCCGGTTTTACTCGGCAATCGTGACTTCGAAACTGCGCGAGACCATTTCACCTGTCGCGAGCTTTGCCGCGACGGCGAAGCGGTCAACGCCGGCTGTGCCTGGACGGGCGGTATAATAGACCCCGGTGCCGGTGACGGTGCGGCCCGTGCACGACCCTGTGGCCGATGTGGCGACATTCGTCTGCTGCCCTGGCCGGAATGTGATGTCGCCCTTCATCGGGGTGGCGGCAATGGTGACAACGGGGGCTGCGAGACTGGCGCAGGCTGCGTCGAAGCCGGCGAATACAAACACGCGCGCGGGGCGACCGGGAACAACGGGCATGGTTCGCGTCGCTGCGTCTTGGGTCGGTGACGGCACGGCGGGCCCTGACGATGGCGACGCGGTGCAGCCCGCCAGCAAGATGCCGGCGAAAATTGAGATCAAGACGGCGCGGAATGTGATCATGACCGATGATTGCTTTGTTCAGTCGCCTGCGTCGAGCAAACATTGTCAAAGGCTGCGAATTCGCACTACCGTCCCAAGAGCAGGAAAGGATTGAGCATGGGCGAACAACCATCCGCGAGTCCGGTCGAAGGGCGGCCACGAATGCCGCGGCTGCTGCGGTTCCTCGCCTTACATATGGCTATTGGACTTGCCGCCGGCGTTATCGTGGCTTCACTGATGATCCTCATCAATCTTGCCGGTTTGAAGGATCTGCTGATTGAGGAACGGGAGCCGTATATCGCCATCTTTCTGCTGTACGCTTTCAATGCTTTGACGTTCGGCAGCGTGGCGATGGGAATTGCGATCATGACGCTGCCCTATGACGACATCTGCGATATGCGCGATCCCAATGATCATAAAGACGGTGGTCCGCTGCGCTAGGCGGTCAAGCTTTGTGTCAGCATGAGGCGGAAGGGGGCCATCGTAGAGCGCGTGAAACCAAAGCCAGCATAGAAGTCCTGCGCGGCTGTGTTGTCGTGGTCGGTCAACAGAGTGATGCGTGCGATATTATCGGCCCGTGCCTGCTCGATGATAGCAGCCATCAGCCGTTGCCCGACACCGCGCCCGCGATGCGCGGACGTGACAATGACGTCTTCCAACATCGCTACTGGGGATCCGAGATACGTCGAGATCGAATAGTGCAGTACGCCCATGGCGATCGGCAGGCCGTTGTCTTCGGCCAAAATAATGCGCACGGTATCGCCGCGATCGAGCAGTAGTGTCAGTCCGCGGCTCTGTTGGGTCCGATCGGGTGCAAATTCCTGTTCCTGGGCAAATAGTTCTCCCAGTAGATCGGCTAAAGGCCCGACATCGGCGTGGGTAGCACTTCGGATCGTGGGCATGCGGGTTGCTTCCTCTTGGACGATCTTGCCGTCATTCAGATGCAGATGTTACACCGTTACAGAACGGCGAATGCCGCAACGATAGCCGCTGCTCTGGCAGCATTTGGGAGTGAAACATGAAGCACGTTCTTGCAACCGCCATCGTTGGGGGCGCGATATTGACCCTGGGGACAATTGCTGCCGATGCGGCGTCGCTGGTTTCGGCCAAAAAGCTCGAAGTCAATATTGACGAAACTAAAGCAGACGCCGAGCGGACAGCGTTGTGGGCCAAGATCGGCGGCTGGTGCGCCATTTCTGAATGGCATCCCGCGATCACCAAGTGTGAGGCCAGCAAGGACGGGGACGTCGAATTCAGAACGTTGACGCTCAAGGATGGCGGTGTGATCAAGGAAAAGCTCCTGGAGACTGGCACCACGAGTTACAAATACGAGATCATCGAGAGCCCGTTGCCGGTGAAAAATTACACAGCGATGTTTTCGGTGACGCCCGACGACGACAATCTTGATGAAATCAATGTGCTCTGGTCGGCCACGTTCGATGCGAACGGCAAGGAAGATAAAGATGCGCGTGGCGTAATCGACGGAATTTTCAAAGCGGGCATGGAAAGCATCAAGGGCAAATATGCGGGATCTGAAAAGGGCGAGGATAAGAAATAAAAAATTCTCTTCATGCAAAAGCAAAAAATAACGGGCCGGGAATTTTTCCCGGCCCGTTATCGTTTCAATTCTCGGAACTAGAAGCCGAAGCCGAGGTAGATGCCTGGGCGGCGGCGGTAGTACGGATATCCATACCCGTAGCCTGAGTATGCGCCATATCCGTAATACGGACGATAGTGGCGCCGGTAGCCGTAACGGTGCCGGTACCCGCGATGGCGATAGTGGCGGCGATGATAGTGGCGACGACCGACTTGTTCAGAAGATTTCAAGTCAGTCTTCGCATCCTGCGTCGCCACACCCGCGCCAGCGAGCGGAGCCGCGTTGGACGGTGCGCTTATTGCGAATGCGCCCACGATGGCCGCAGCCGCGAGGGCCAGTTTTAGTTTCATGCCCATCTCCTCGATTGCATTTAACAACACTTCCCCGTGTGCCTGTTGAACTAATCAGCCCGGCGGTTGGTTGCAAGCAGACACACTTGTTTTACAGACAGCCATTTTGAACATAAGCCAGATTTAGCTCCGAAGTGGGTAGATTCGATGTCGCTGATGCGGCGATATTGGTGCAACGGCGAAGCTGAAACTTGCGAAGTTGTGATGATGGGCGTGCGTGGTGTCGTGGCCGGTACGACGGACTTCGGCCGTAAGGTTCGTCATCTAACTGAAGATTGCACACGGCACACTTTACCCCTCAAAATCGCGCGGAGCACTGGCCACGCACGCCAGGAAACCGCTGCAACTTGACGACGCGCCAACTTGCCCTAGGATGCGTGCGCCGCGATGTCGCACATTTAACGTGACCACGGGTAGGAGCACGGTGCAATGGCTGCGCATAACTGGCCCGAAGTTCGCCGGGTGACGCTGGACGATCTCAACGAAGCGGTCGTTGCCGGGATCGCCGATTTCCGCGCCCATCCTGGTTACGGGTTGGCGATCGGCGCTGCCTTCGCAGTTTTGGGCTGGGTCTTGTTTCTGTTGCTGGCCGAGATGGGTTTGCCGTTTCTCATTTATCCAGCGGCCATGGGTTTTGCACTCATCGCGCCGTTCGCCGCCGCTGCGTTTTACGCCGTGAGCGATTTGCGCGAACGCGCCCAGCCGGTCACGCCGGCCGCGGTCATTGCCGGCCTCAGCCGTGAGCGTCACCGACGGGATCTTGGCTGGATGGCGCTCGTGACTTTCCTGGCGCTGATCCTTTGGCTCGAAATCGCGGCTGTGCTGACGTTCGCCGTCGGTGGGATCAACACGTTCGACACCGACTATTTTGCCAAGCTGCTCGATAGCCCGTCGGGTTTCGTGTTCCTTATCATCGGCAATTTGGCGGGCGCTGCGATCGGGTTTGCCGTGTTCGCGATCACGGTCATCTCGTTCCCGATGCTCTACCATCGCGACACGGATTTCATCACCGCGATGGTGACGAGTGTGCGCCTGGTCGAGAAGAACCCCATTACGCTCATCGCCTGGGCCATTTTCATCGGCTTCATCATCACGCTCTCGGTGATGACGGCCTTCGTTGGGCTGGTGATCTTGCTTCCCATCATCGGCCATTCGACATGGCATCTCTATCGCCTGGCGGTCGAGCCCGTCCGTTTGTCGCTGCCAGAGTCGAACGCGGCGGCTGTCGAGCCTGCCCTCATGGCGGGCCGACTTTCGGAAGGCTGACGATCGGCCGGGTATGTCCGGCGCTTTCTACATCGCATTGCCCCGGTCGCAGCCGCGTCCGGGGCTTTCCTTTGGCATCCGGCTGTTGTGTTCACCCCGCGATATTGCCCGCTGATTGACGGAACGGGTGCTGTACTCGTTACGTTGATCTGCCGTGACGGCGATTGATGTCTCGTGTTGTCTCTTCGTTTGGTTTTTCGATCTTCATTTCAATTCCGGTCCGGGGGATTACAAATTTCTGTGCCGACAGGACATGTCGTGGCTGGGTCCGATAGGACGAACCACGCGCTCGCGGCAGAGAGCGGCCCGGCGACACTGCGCGCCGCGCTGGCGCCAGTTTCCGCTCTGTTATTCAGCGTGGGGCTGCTGCTGATGGGTAACGGTCTGCAGGGCACCTTGGTGCCGGTGCGCGCCAACCTTGAACATTTCCGCGCCTTCGAATTGGGACTTCTGGGCACCGCGTATTTCTTCGGCTTCACCGTCGGGTGTTTGCACGGGCCGGCTCTCGTGCGGCGGGCCGGGCACATCCGCGCTTATCTCGCCATGACGTCGGTGGCCTCGAGCATCGCCCTCCTGCATCCGATGATCGTCGATCCGGTCGTGTGGTGGATATTGCGGATTATCACCGGCTATTGCTTCGCGGTGCTCTACATCGTCATCGAAAGCTGGATCAATGAACGCTGCGACAACCGCGTGCGCGGCACGGTGTTCTCCGTCTACACGATCGTCAACCTGACAGTGATCACGCTGGGCCAGCTCATGCTCGGCTTTGCCGATCCGCAGTCGTTCGTTCTCTTTGCGCTTGCCTCGATCCTCATTTCTTTTGCCGCGCTGCCGATCGCGTTCACCGCTGCCGCGCATCCGCAGATGGTGGCGAGCGTCCATCCCCGCCTCGGCGATCTGGCGCGCATTTCGCCGGTGGGGACGGCGGGCTGCTTCGTCGTCGGCCTTGCCAACGGCGCGTTCTGGACGCTCGGGCCGGTCTTTGCCGCCGATGCCGGTCTGGACGCTGGCGGCATCGGTCTGTTCATGAGCGCCGTCGTGCTTGGGGGCGCGGTGGCGCAGTGGCCGCTCGGGCGCCTGTCGGATCGCATGGACCGGCGCTTCGTCATGCTCGTGGCGGGCTCGATCGCGCTCGGCGCGGCGATTGCGCTGATGATCGTGCCGAACGCCGACCGTCGGGTCGTATGATCCTGTCGTTGCGTCACCTGCAAATTGAGTATTCATATAAATATATAAATTAATTATCGCCGTCTTGCTTCATCTTTCGAAGTGTATTCTGAAATTAATCTTCGCAATTTAAGACTATCTTCCTGTCTCAATATTTCAAAATATTTCGTTTTATTTTCCTTTAAACATGCCACGGACACATTCGAGCTGTATTTTCAAATAATGGTTTGACGAAATACATATCAGATCATGTTCTTTCGATCATACTTAGGAGGTTTTCATGTCCAGTCCTGTTCAAGCTGAAAAAGCCAACACTGCGGCCACATCCGCCGCCCCTGCCGGCATGCGTAGCGAAGTGGCCCACCGTTGGTCCAAGTTCACCGCTGCCGAAGTCACGGCGCTCAAGGATAAGGACGACCTGATTGCGCAGGTTCAGTCCAAGTACAGCATCGAACGGGCCCAGGCCCTCACCGAGGTTGATGCTTTCGCCAAGGGCCGGTCGCTCTAAGACCTGCTTTCGACGACGCGGCGTGCGCTGCTTCAGGCTTGCCTGGAGCGGCGCATTTCGTTTGTGGCGACGGTTGCGTCACATCGTTCTTGCGCATGCGTTTGCGCCGAGCCTTCGCGGCGGAAGGCGCGATCAGCGCATCGAGCCGAGCGGCGAGCGCGTCCATTTCCGCGCGCAGGTCGCGCAACTGACGAACCATCGCGCTCGGATGCTGCTGACGGCGGCGCTGCATCATGTGGCGCTGGGTGTCGCGCTGCAGCACAACTTCCGCTTTTTCGAGTTGAAGGGCGGTGCGTTGCGCACGGCGTTCGAGGCGGGCGCGCGTGCGCTGCTCGTGCGATCTACAAGGCGAAGCGGGTTCAATGGGCGGGCGTGCGGGATCGCTCATTTCGGCTCCGGTGACGCCTCGCGTGTGCGGCGAGGGGTGCGGGGCGGCTTGCGAGCCGCTGATGTTTGTTAGTGGTGCGGCTCTCATCACCGCCCCGCGCAGGATTTCTGGCCTACCTTCGACGTTTCAGCAGAATCTCCGCGCCGAGGATTTCACTCGGCGGCCGAAGCGAGCCCCAGAGAGGGAGGCTGCGTTGCCTCCGTCCCGGCACTGCTCTCCGACCCGCATCACGCAAGACGCCTCTTAAGCGACGCCCCCTCTCGGGCCGGAGATGGAGGCAGTGTAGGGCGCGGCGGGTCGCACTTTTGCAAACGTCATCCCGGCGTGCGAGTGCAGCGAGCCGGCCGGGACCCAGACAAACTTCAGCGCGAAGATTCTCGCACCGGCCGCCACCGCTCCCGACAGGAATGCGCTTTTCGCCGCTGCTCGTTGACTGGGTCCCGGCCTTCGCCGGGATGACGTTGGAATGAGCGGGCGATAGGCGGCTCGACGACACGTCCAGCAATGCGCGTGACGACGTCGCCACCCCACAGGTGTCATCCCGGGGCTCGTCCCCGGGACCCATTTTTCACTGAGCGCGATTCAATGAGGTGGCGATGATATTCGCAACGCGTGCGCGGTCATGTGTTGCGCGATGGGTCCCGGGCCTAAAGCCCGGGATGACAGCGGTGGGGATGTAAGCGCGCGGCTAATGTGAGTGAGGGTTCGTCACATTAGTTAATTTTCCACTCGCCAACGTCTGGGACTACGGCTTACGCTGAGCACATTGCTTTGAGTGATTGTTGCGTGCGGGGGTACGGGGGATGGATTGCGGCTGGGAAGTTGCGTGTGAATTTTTGGAATTCATGAAGGACAGCGATTTCGCCGCTGGCGTGTTGGCGAAAACGCTTGGGCAGTTTGGTGACAAGACGGCCGGTGTTCTTGGTGCGGTTGCATGGCTGCTACGAGAGCACGGCGAAAAAATCATCGCGGCCGCTGGTTTCTCATTCGGTTTTTATCGCTGGTGGCTTTACCGAGAGCACATTCTGCACAAGCGTTTAGACAAATATTTGCATGAAAGTGATCGCCGGTTACGGCGGGCGCAAGACGACGTTCTTCGCTGCATCGAGCGCCCTGGACCTCGACAGGCTTTGCCCGCGCTTCCTCTCTTTTCAGCTCCCGAACTTAGATCAGTCCTGCGAGAGCGTCGTTGGGGATTGGCACCCGCCGGGGCCGCCGTTGAAATGAGCGCTCAATGGCAACTTGAAAGAGCGATTGAGAAAACTGAGCGGCGGCTCAAAGCGGGGCAAGACATGATGGCCTCGCTGCATACACAGCTTGCTTCGGCTCACGTCATGCGCGGTGCGATCGCGGCCTCAATAAAAAGGGAGACCAGTCTAGACGCAAATTCGCATGTCGCTCTAACAGCATTTCGTTCGGCCCTTCAAGTGCCTGGGCATGAGCGAAATATTAAAGCAAAAGAGTATGAAGCTCACCAATTGAGACGGATGGCGCACTATCCACAGGCACTTGCCGCGTACCAGGAGCTTGAGCGGATTGCAGCAAGTGAAGGCGATTATCGCTCGCAACGCCTCACCCAAGCGCGGGCAAAGCGCTATCAAGCCGAAGCGATGGTGGCTCGAACCAAAGTCGTTGATGGGGCGGGGAGAGTTAACTTTCAAGTACCACAGGCAGCTTGGACGCTAATCAGTCCGCAGGTCGAAAGTTCGGCTCAAGACATCCGGCGGAATTTTGCTCCCTACCAGTACTGGGACTTGATCGAGCAAGGCGATCTGCATCTGCTGACAGCCTATTTCGCAGGCATCAAAGCATTTGTGCAGATTGAACCGCAAGAAATTACAAAAGCGGAAGTTTGCTATGAGAACGCGCTAAGGCAAACGTTGCCCCGCAGCTGGCGTCGCCGCGAGAAAAACAAGCTGCGACGCGCTGCGCAAGACGGCCTAGATTTAATTACATCGGCAAAGCGCGGCTACTACCAGAACCACTGGTTGATTAAGCGATCATAGAAAGCGTAGTGCGACCCCTGCGACGTATGCGGCGCTCGAAGCTAGAAGCGCATTAGCGAGACTGTGCATCGCTGTCGATTGGGCTGCAGCGTCGTGGCCGCCATCACGAGCTTGTTTGTAAAGCCAACCATATTCGGCTTGCGAAAGAGCGGCAAGTGCTAGGGACGAAGCAGCTATTGCCCAAATACCAATACCGGCGTAGCCGCTGACTGAAGATGCGAAAACTGCGAGGAAACCGATCATTTGTCACTCTGCCCAGCCACGACGCGCACGAACGCGGCGGTAAGATCATGCTTGGATTCGCCGGTCGTAGTTAGATCGCCGCTACCCATAAAGTGGGGAGAAGTGTGTAATTCGTCAGCTCAGTGAGGATTTGGCAGGAAACCACTTTCTTAGAGAGTCGTTGCTCTCGACACTTTTCACCAGTTGCATAGATATAATTATTGCTCTCAAGGAATTTGACACCGAAACGGTAAATGATTCGATCTGGTCTAGGTTCTCTTGATCTTTGGGAGTTCCACGCATCCCGCGCAAATGAAAGTGCGAGGGTGATCCACCGAACATATCCATAACTTCTGGATAACGGCAGTGAACGTAATTCGAGTATGTGAGGTACACGTTTGACAGCAGCTTCGCCATGCTGACGTTCGCGAAATCTCGGCCCTCCTCAATACTCCGAAGCGTTGCATCGGTCTTGTCCCCAATCGTTTTGTGCACGACTGCCTGCACGACTTTGTGTTTGCGAAAATCATCGACGGTGTTCCGTCTGAAATCGGCGAAAAACGCCTTCACATACTTATCTTGATCACCGCCTAAGATATCGTTTTCAACGCCGGCAAGAACATACTCAATATGGCTCGTGCATTCGACTACGGTTCGAATGATGACCGCGATCTCTTGCGAATAGCCACTCCTATAGAGCACGACTATTGCGTTGATTGCACTAACTGCTCTAACTGCCTTGAGTAGGCAAAAGTGTCGCCAATTGGGATTGACGAACCGAAATCCTACATGCTGATGGCCTGAGTGATATAGAATTGGAGGCGAAAGGCTCGATGAAATGACCTCAATTACTTCCTCTAACGCTCTCGTCTCGTGTTCGATGACGTTTAACCGCTGAGGTTCGTTGAAGGGGCTCATCATTGTCCTACCTCCCACTCCCCAACCCCCATACTTCCTCACGCACGCGAATGTCCGCTAGAATGCGGTCGAGCAAGAGGCAGGTGCGTTTGAAGAGGGGGCTGGCGCGGCGGTAGTCGGCGGGGGCGTAGAAGTCGACGCGGCCGGCGCGGAACAACTCCTCGCACGTTTTCGATGTCAGCCCCGGATTGTGGACCGCCCATCGACGGCACATCGGTTTCACCGTCGCCGAAGTAGATCATGTTGGAGAACGGGATCGGGCGCTCGGCTTCCGGCATATGGCCGTTGATCGATTCGCCCAGGTCCTCGATGCCCTTGTTGATGCGGAACAGATACTGCGTCTTGCCGGTGTCGGTGATGACGCGCTTGGGGAACGGCGTCTCGTAGGGTTCGAACCAGTATTCGCTGGCGAAGACGTTGTGGAAGTGCGGGCGGATCGGCGTGCCTTCGATGATTTCCGTCAGGCCGGACGAGATCAGGTAGTGGCGCAGTTCGATGCCGGGTGTCTCGGCGCGCAGGCGGACATAGTCACCCATGGCGGCGAACCAGTCGGTGACGCCGGGGTAGAGTTCGACGGCGGCGCCTTGCGCGACGAGGGCGGCGCGGTCGATGGCGAGGCCCTTCTCCTTCGCCTTCTTGTACATCAGGTGCATGTAGGTGATGAGCGGGTCGGCCTGGCGCTCCTTGGCCAGGCGCGTGCATTCGGCCCAGAAGTCGGCGGCGTCGATGCCGAGCTGGGGGAGGAACGAATATTCCTGCATCGGGCGCGGCGAGAGCGTGCCGTCGAAGTCGTAGACGAGTGAGATGGTCTTTTTAGTGTAGCCCACACTCGGCAGGGCGATGTGGGATTTTGTTTGGCCCACACTCGGCAGGCCGGTGTGGGCTGGGCCGTCCGCCCGGCCATGAGCACTGTGCTGGGTGGGCGGGCTTTCGCCCGAGGTGCTGCTTGAGCCGCGTGGGGACGGGGACGGTGGGGCTGGATCGCCCGCACGTGACGTAGATTTCTTGCTTGCTGCCCGCCCGGTCATCGATCCGCTCCGCTGATACAACCGGCGGACGGTGCCGTGATTCGCATGACGGCAGGAAGGCGGCCGAGACTCTGTCCCCATCGAGGTTCCAAGTCACGGGTCTCCACCCCACCCCTGACCCTCCCCCTTGCGGGGAGCGGGATTAGAGCGGCGCCGCCCCCCCCCTCTCTCCCCATCTTCTTTGATGGGGAGAGGGTCGGGGTGAGGGGCAGCCGCGAGTGAGATTGACGTTTTGCCCGTCTGATGGAGAGCGCAGAAGTGCCCGTGGGGTGTGCGACAGTCTTGGGGATGTTGCCCCTCACTGGTCGGTGCTGCCCCTCACCCTCACCCTCTCCCCGTAAGGACGGGGAGAGGGGAAGTGCAGGCGACGCTGCCTCTCACCGGTCAGGGCTCCACCCCACCCCTTTCCACCCCACCCCTTACACCTCCCCGTCGAGGGGAGGGGGAATTCATTTAATGTTTGCAGTCGGGGCCGTGGACGTGATGGTCGTGGGCGAGATCGTGCGCATGATCGTGGCTGTGGTCTTTGCCACCGCAGCAGTTGCCGTCGTGGGCGTGATTGTGCGCATGCGCATCGGGATCGACGAGGGCGGCGGCCAGGCGGCGCTCGACGGCCATTGACTGCTCGACCGGCGCATTGGGCGCCTCCATGCAGAAGGCCATGACCTCGGCGGCGAGGCGGACGTCGTCGACGCGGCCGAGATAGTGACGGCGCAGGCGGCCCTGGCGGTCGAAGATCAGCGTCGTCGGCGTGCCCTGGATTTCATAGGCGGTCATGGTAGCGGGCATGTCGCCGCCGGTGACCGTGTCCTTGGCGACGGGGAAGGAGAGCCCCTGTTCGGCCAGGAATGTGGATAGCTTGTCGCTCGTCTGCTGGTCGGGTTCCTCGAAGGCCGTGTTGAGGCCGATGACGACGACCTCGTCGCTGGCAAAACCGCGAGCCATGCGCTCGGCCTGGGGCAGCCCGTGTTTGAGGGAGCCGGGGCAGTGGGTCTGGAAGGCGGTGAGGACCACGACGCGACCCTTGAGGCTGGCAAGCGGGCGCGGCTCGGGGGCGTTCAGCCAGTCGGTGGCGTCCAGCTCGGGCGGGTTCTGCGGGTCGAACATGCAAGGAGGTCCTCTCTATATTTGCGCCGGGCGACTCCCCCTGCGGGGGAGCCGGCCGCCCGGCGGGGGAGCGGGGTCTGCGCCGGCTGCCCGGCGTGAAGGGTTTCGTGTGCGCCGGGCGACGGGTCTTTTCAGTGGCGCCGGGCGACTCCCCTGCGGGGAGCCGGCCGCCCGGCGCGGACGATTACATTTCGCCGGCCGCCCGGCGCGGAAGATTACATTTCGCCGGCGGTCCGGCGGGGGAGTTGGGTCTGCGCCGGCCGCCCGGCGCGGATAGAAGTAGCGAAGCGCGCTTGACAGGTGGCGGGCCGTGGGCGACCCACGCCGGTATAAACATGCTTTGAGGATAGTCCATGACCGCCCATGACACCACTGGGTCCCGCAAGCGCGCCCGTCTTGTCGAAATCGTCAAGGCGCGGTCGTTCCAGGAGGGACCGGAGATGAAGCTGGCCTCGGGCAAAACCTCGACATTCTATTTCAATATGAAGCCGACGATGCTCGATCCGGAAGGGGCGGCGCTGATCGCGGATCTGATGCTCGATGCCATGGGCGACGAGACGGTTGACCTCGTGGGAGGTCTGGAGATGGGGGCGGTGCCGATTGCAACGGCGATCGCCGCTGTCAGTCAATTGCAGGGCCGGCCGGTCGGAGCGTTCTTCGTCAGGAAACAGGCGAAGGAGCATGGCACGCAGTCTCTGGTTGAAGGGCTGGTGCGTGGCGACACGATGCACGGCAAGCGCGTCGTTGTTGTCGAGGACGTCACGACCACCGGAGGGTCGGCGCTGAAAGCGGCCAAGGCACTGGCGGCGGAGGGGGCGAGGATCGTGCGCGTGCTCACGATTGTCGATCGACTCGATGGCGCGGCGGATGCGTTCGCCGATGCGGGATTGAATTTCGTTCCTATTCTCACGCTTTCCGATTTTCGCAGTTGAAAGAGTGCTCGAATACTGAGACCCTCACTAGCAGCAACGGTGAGCCGATGCGATCAGGCGCAGCGGCCCCGTCTGGACTTTCGGGGGATTTAAATGCGTGGTGTGGCTGAGGCGATCAGGTCTCTGGTCGCGGTCGTTTTGTTCGCGGTGGCCGTCGCCGGCTCTCCCGCTGTCGCCGGCGATCTTTCAGCCTCGCTTAGTCCTTGCGGTGACATGGATCAGCATGCGGTGGCCGAACCGGCAGCGCCGCAGCCCATGAACCTCAAAGAGGCCGCCATCGCGACGGGTGTGCTGGCGAAGATGATGGAGGCGACGAAGCTCGCCGGGCTCGACAATCCGGAAGTTGACGTCGGACCGCTGACCCTGCTGGCGCCGTCCGACGATGCGTTCGATGCTCTGCCGCAAGACATCCGCGCTAAACTTCTGGCGCCGGAAGGGCGAGGACTGCTTACAGATTTGCTGCTCTATCATGCCATCCCCGGGCTCTATCCGACCGAACGGCTGCTGAAGGCCAAGGTGCGAAACTTTACGATTTCGGCCATCGAAGGTTCGCCAATCGAGATCAACAAGATCCGCAAGACCGGTGAAATCGAATTCGCGGGGGCGAAAATCCTGCGTTCGGACGTGATCGCGTCGGACGGCATCATTCACGTCATCGACAAGGTGCTCATTCCGCCGGCGGTCATGGCCGCGCTGACCGCGCCGCCCTCCACTGAACCCGCTGTCGTGGCGGAAGGCGATCAATAGGCGGTCGTCCATCCACGACGCGCACACCGAAGCGCGGAGTTGTTTTCTGACAATCAGAATTATGCTGAATTGAATATCGGTGTGCTCGCGCTTCCGCGCGGGCGCATGCAACGATGTTCAGGAGTTCGGCAATGACTTTGAAATCGTGGATTGCGGCGGCGCTCGCTCTCAGTGCGTCGATTCCAGTTTCGCCGGCTCAAGCGCAGAAGCGTCTTGAAGCCTATGAAATAGCCAAGGAAGCTTACATCTACGCCTTTCCGATGATTGCTGCCTATAAGGCGCTGTACCAATTCAACGTAGATAAGACGTCGTCTCAATACAAAGGGCCGTTCAATACGGTTTTGAGCACGGCGCGGGTTTTTACTCCGCAAGACACCGCAATCGTGACGCCGAACAGCGACACACCGTATTCCATGCTGCAGTTGGATCTTCGGGCGGAGCCGATTGTTTTATGCGTACCAAAGATCGAGGTGGGTCGCTATTACTCGGTGCAGCTCACCGATATGTACGCGTTCAACACCGGCTACGTCGGTACGAGGACCACCGGTAATAACGGCGGCTGCTATCTGATCGCGGGACCAGACTGGAAAGGCGAACAGCCGAAGGGTATCGCCCAGGTTTTCAGAAGCGAGACGCAGTTCGGGCTGGTTATCATTCGAACCCAGCTTTTCAATGCGGCCGATATCGAGAATGTGAAGAAGATCCAGTCAGGATATGAGGCAAAGCCGCTCTCAGCGTTCCTCGGCACGACACCGCCGCTGCCGGCTCCGCAGATCAACTTTCTGCCATTTTCCGAAGATGCTTTCAAATTACGCGCGTTCGAATATCTGAATTTTCTTTTGCAATTTGCCCCGGCCATTCCCGAGGAGGCCGAACTGCGCGCCCGGTTCGCAGACATAGGCATCGAGCCCGGTAAGCCTTACGTGCTGCCTAATGCCGGCGACGGCAAGGTCGCGATCGAACTCGGCATCAAAGAAGGTTACGACGCGATCGCAAAGCGCAAGAATAGCCTCGGCACTTTGGAAAACGGGTGGAGAGTGTCCAGTGCGTTCGGCGATCGCGCCTTTTACAACGGCGATTACGCAATGCGCGCGGCGGCGGCTCTGGCTGGGATTTTCGGCAATGATTCTGTCGAAGCGCTTTACCCGATGGCGGCTCAAGACGATAAAGGCCAGCCGCTCGACGGAAGTCAGCACGCCTATACGATTACCTTCCCGGCCAACGGGTTTCCGCCTGTCAATGCATTCTGGTCGATCACGATGTATGACGGCAAGACGCAACTTCTGATCGACAATCCGATCAACCGCTATCTCATCAATTCGCCGATGTTGCCCGGGCTGAAAACCAACTCGGACGGTTCTCTGACAATCTATGTGCAGCATGCCTCGCCGGGTCCGGACAATGAGAGCAATTGGCTGCCCGCACCAGATGGGCCCATTTACATGGTCATGCGGCTCTATCTGCCCAAGAAGGACGCCCTCGACGGCACCTGGAAGCCGGCAGCGATCAAGCAGAACGACAAGTAGGGCCAAGGGCCGCGCTTAAGGGAACGAAAATCGGCAGTGCGGGTTTGTCGGCTACACTCGAATTGTGGAGTACGACATGGCCAAGATCAAAGACGCACGAATACTCATTATTTCGGATAACGGGTTTGAGCAATCAGAGTTAGAAGTCCCGCGGGATAAGCTACAGGAAGCTGGCGCACAGGTGACGCTTGCGACGCCGGACGGTCAGAATATCAAAGGCTGGGAGGGCAAGGATTGGGGCCGCGAGGTTACCGCCAACGCCATGCTCGAAAATGTAGAAGCCCGTGACTTCGACGCGCTGGTCATTCCGGGCGGCCAGATGAATCCCGATCTGTTGCGTGTCAATGCAAAAGCGGTGGCTCTGGTCAAAGCATTCGCATCAGCGGGCAAGCCAATTGCGGCAATCTGCCATGCGCCGTGGCTCCTGGTGGAAGCCGGTCTTCTGAAGGGCCGTAAGGCGACCTCATACAAATCGATTCGGACGGACGTGATCAACGCCGGCGCAGATTGGCAAGATCGTGAAGTTGTTGTCGATCAAGGCATCATCACCAGTCGATCGCCGGAGGATTTGCCGGCGTTTGTCGCCAAAATCATCGAAGAAATCGAAGAAGGCCGGCACGACCGACATGCCGCCGCTTGAGTGGCGCGGCATCGCAGTGAACAAGTAAACAAAAAGCCCGGACCGTTTGGTCCGGGCTTTACGCTTCGATTGCGGTTAGGTGTATTGGGTTGTTGTATCAAGCCGCGGCTTCTTTGTTGAGGCGGCTTTCGGCGAGCTTGGTCAGCTTCTGATCGGCCCCGTGCTCTTCTTTCAATGTCTTGCCGAGGATCGTTGCGGCATCTTTCATACCGAGCAAGCCGGCCCACGAAATTAGCGTTCCATAGCGGGTAATTTCATAGTGTTCAACGGCCTGAGCGGCAGCGATCATTGCGGCGTCGCGTGTATCTGGATCTTTAATGTCACTCATCAGCTCGTTGGCTTCTTCAAGAATGCCTTCGATTGCTGGGCATTTGGTGGCTTTGGCCTTTTCGCCAAGCAATTCGAAAACTTTCTCTAGGCGACGGACCTGCTCTTCCGTTTCGGTCAAATGACTTTCAAACGCCTTGCCGAGTTCCGGGCTATCCGTCTGCTTTGCCATCTTCGGCAGTGCTTTCAGGATTTGCTTTTCGGCATAGTAGATGTCTTGCAACGTGTGAACGAACAAGTCGGTTAGGTTCTCGATTTTCATTGTCGTCTCCAGGGTTGAAGTGACTTGCGGTAAGAGGTGAGGCGAACCGCGGGGGGGACGCGGCTCGCCTCTCTGCAGGCAGTGTCTGTCGGGGGGATGACGGGGATGCCTGCAGAATTGAATTGTTATGTGCCGCGCAAAGAAGTCGGCAGCTTACCTCGCTCAAGCTGCTTTCTCTCGCCGCCGCTCCATTTCAGCGATGCGATCGGTGGTCTGTTCGCGCTGACGCAGCAATATCTCGCGGTCTGGATCACCAGCACCGGCTAACGCGTCGTCGTAATACGTCAGTATGCGTTTTTCGCCGTCAATAAATCCCGGCAAGACCGTTTCATCGAGATCGGTCATCATGGATTGCACACTGATTATTGCGCGATGGACGGTCGACATAAACGATCCGTCTTGGTCCGGTTTAACTCCGGCTTGTGTGAGCAGAGGCTCGAGCTCGACGGTCGCTTGACGGCGCAACGCCAGCATTGCTTCAAAGACAGTGATAAGACCTGACTTGCCGGCATCCTTCAGCGCTTCTTCATAACCATTCATACTGTCGAGCAGTGTGGTATGGAGGGCCGCAAGAGCATCACGGTATTCAGTCATAGTCGCTCTCCCTTAGCGAAATCGCATTTGTCGATCGGGAGACAAACGCTGACTGATGACGACAGTTCCGCAGATTTAATAATTTGCGTTTTTAGGCTGGCCGTCGTTTTGACCTTTTCACCGTCCAACGACGCCCTTAGTTAGTGAGCGGTCCTCGAACCATCCTCAATCTTGTACAGATGCGTCGACATCGTCCCCTCGGTTATCGTGGAGAGCCCCCTGTGCCAGCTCGTGCTCTGGGCCTCAATTACGCGCAGTCGACCCTGCTTCTCGTCGTGGCAGGAGCCGTGATGCTGTTTTTGCTGGTCGTGTCTTCGTTTAAACTGTCGTCGGAGACCAGCGCTCGTGCGGATGAGATCGCGCAGGAGCGGCTGGTGCGCATCGCTGCCCGGCAGACGCAGATCGGGCTCTTGAACGCCGAATCGGGCCAGCGCGGATATCTCGTCACCGGCGAAGAACCGTATTTGGAGCCGTATTATACCGGCGTCGACGAGGTTCGTCGCGGCCTGTCGGATCTGGAGCAACGCATTGTCAACGCAGAGGATCGCGCGCGCATGGACAGCATTAAATCCGTGATCGAAGCAAAGCTGCGCGAAATGGATACGACCGTCGGATTTGTGAAATCAGGCATGCGCGACGAAGCCACTGAGACCGTTAGAAGCGATCGTGGGCTTACGTATATGACCGAGCTTCGGACACAGCTCGAAGCCATCACCGGGCGTGCCGATACGGCAATCGGTCAAGGCTTAACTGATTTGGCGACATCTGCGCGTCGGCTATCAATCACCACGACCTTGGGATCGATGCTGCTCATCGGTTTCACGGCGGTGGCATTCTACATTGTCGCGAACAACACCGGACAGCTTCTCGCCGCGCGGCAATCGCTTGAAGATCTGACGAACGAACTGGAAGAGCGCGTCAAAGACAGGACGTTGGCACTGACGCAGGCGAACGACGAAATCCAGCGCTTTGCTTATATCGTCAGCCACGACCTGCGAGCCCCGCTTGTCAATATCATGGGTTTCACGAGCGAACTCGAAAGCGCTTCGGGACAGCTGGTCACCTACTTTCGCAGTGATCAATCCTTGGAGGCAGAAAGAAAGGCCGCCGCTGAAATTGCGACGGCTGACATTCCTGAATCCATCAAATTCATCCGTTCGTCGAGCACCAAGATGGACGGCCTCATTGGCGCCATTTTGAAGCTGTCGCGCGAAGGACGGCGAGAATTCAAGCGTGACCGGGTGCAGCTGACCGAAGTCGTTGCGGCCTCGGTGGCGAGCCTGCAGCACCAGATCGAGGAGCACGGTGTCGATGTTGATATCGCCCTAGATCTGCCCTCTGTCGTATCCGACCGGCTGGCGCTGGAGCAGATAGTCGGTAACATAGTCGATAACGCGGTGAAGTACCTGATGCCGGGTCGGCCAGGCCGGATCGCAATTGCTGCGGAAGAGAGCGGCGGCCGCGTCAAGCTCAGCATCACCGATAACGGCCGGGGCATCGATGACCACGATCAGGCGCGAATCTTTGAGTTGTTCCGGCGAGCCGGAAAACTTGATCGGCCAGGCGATGGCATCGGGTTGGCTCATGTTCGCTCGCTGGTGCGCATGATTGGCGGCGATGTGACGGTCCGATCCCAGGCGGGAGAAGGCACGACGTTTTTCATCGACCTTCCCAAAAAAATGGCGATCCACGCAGGCAAGGAGCAGGCTGCATGAATTGTACAAATGCAAACCCGGTCACGATTGTGATGATCGAGGACGATGAGGGTCACGCTCGGCTGATCGAGCGCAACATTCGACGTGCCGGCGTCACGAACGACATCGTTGCAATCGCGAGCGGGAATGAAGCGTTCGAGTATTTGCTCGGTGAAGATAAAACCGGGGCCGTGAGCGCCAAACGGGCGCTTCTCATTCTACTGGATCTTAATCTTCCTGACATGAGCGGCGTCGACATTCTGCAAAAAATAAAGACCAATCCGCATCTGAAGCGTTCGCCCGTCGTCGTTTTGACGACAACCGACGATGAGCGCGAAATACAGCGCTGTTACGATTTAGGTGCCAATGTCTACATCACAAAACCTGTCAACTACGAGAGCTTCGCTAACGCAATCCGGCAGCTTGGATTGTTCGTGGCCGTCATGCAGGTTCCAGTCGCGGAGTGACCTTGCCGCCAGATAGTCAAATGACCGTTACGGTCCTTTACATTGACGACGACGAAGGACTGGCGCGGCTGCTCCAGAAGTCCTTGTTGCGTCATGGCATTGCGGTCGATCATGCGACGGGCGGGGCAGACGGACTTGGGCGGTTGAAAGTCCGCAACTACGACGCCATCGCACTCGATCACAATCTTGGAGCGGAAACAGGGCTTGATCTGATTCCGCAGCTGGCGGACGCACGGCCGAACGTCCCGATCATCTACGTCACCGGATCGGACGATGCCAATATCGTCATGTCCGCCTTGAAGGCGGGTGCCAGCGATTATGTTTGGAAGGATATCAACGGGAATTATCGCGAGTTGATCGTTGCGGCGATCAACGATGCGGTGGCCAAGCAGCGCCTGATCGCTGAACGCGAGGAAGCCCAGAAAGCGATCTTGGCAGCCAAAGAGCGGGCCGAGATGCTTTTGGCGGAGGTTAATCACCGGGTCGCGAATTCTCTTGCCATGATTGCGTCTCTTGCCACGTTGCAGTCCAATGTCGTCAAGGACGAAGCTGCAAAGTCCGCGTTGGCCGAAATGCGCGCACGGATTTTGGCTGTCGCTGGAATTCATCGGCGGCTTTACACAAGCGCCGACGTCCGGTCGGTCGATCTGGATGCCTATCTCAAGAACCTGGGGAGTGACCTGGTGGCGGCTGTAGGAGAGATCGCGAAAGGGCATCGCATGGTTGTCGTCGCCGACAGCAATGTCGTGGTCGCAACCGATCGTGCCGTATCATTGGCCATGATCGTCACGGAGCTTGTGACCAATGCGCTCAAATACGCTTATCCCGATGGCAAGCCGGGTGAAATCCGCGTTCGACTGGACGATCTTAGAGACGGCAACGCTGCCATACTTGTTGAAGATGACGGGATCGGCTGGGACGGAACGGGCCGCAACAAGGGCACAGGTTTGGGTACTCGCATCATCCAAGCCATGACCAAATCGCTGCACGCGGATCTTGCCTACCGGAGCGGGGGCAACGGCACCGCCGTTACGCTGACATTTCCGCTGTAGGCCCGCTGCAATCCCGCTCGCTGTGGTAGGGTTCAGGCAAAGCCGCGATATTCAGGGTTAATTGCCAATAGTGCGCCAGCAGAGACGCCGTCAAAGGTGAACGGCGCTTGCAGGCGCGCATAATGATGCTCCCCCTCGAGCGGTCGTGCAGTGGCCGCAGGGTTGAGTTTCGAAAAAGCGGCCTGCGCTCGGTCGCTCAGATTTTCGGTCGCTGTCAAGACGCGGCGCCAAGCGGGGTCATGCCACGTGCGACCGCGCCGCGGTGCGTTGCTATGTGCCAAAGAACTCTCCTTTGTTCGATGATTGCGCACACCGGCCGAACGGCCAATTCAGTTAAAAAAAGCTCCGAGGCCGAAGCCCCGGAGAATTTTCCGCTTTAGTTATCTATAATTCTTGGCAGCTTCGATACCTGATCTTCCGAACGGGTCAGCACGACGCGGTCGGGCATAAACTTTACCTCGTCCGGCATCACGCGAACGCGCGTTTCGCCAAAACCGAGGAAGCCACCAATGTCGGCATGCAGCTCAGTCACGCGGCCGGCTCCATCGCGAACCACTTCAACGATCTCGCCAATATTTTTCTGATCGCTTGACCATACGACCTTGTTCTTCAGCGCTGATGCTTGCTCATCGGACAGGATCGGAGCCGTCGAATTGTCAGCTGTGGTAGAGGGCAAATCAGCCGGTGCCGGTGTCACAGCCGGTGTTTCAGAAGGCGTGCCCGAAGGCGCCGGTTCCGTTGCGGAGGGCGGGGCCGGAGCTACGGCGGGCGGAGCGGTCTGCTCCTGGGCGAACGCTGCACCCGACAGCATCAACGCTGCGGCGAGTGGTGATAAAAAAGCGATTTTCATGATCAATCTCCTCATTTCAGTCACTGCCGTCTCAGGGGCAGTTCAATGGAAAAACGTGTGTTGATCCGCTCAGTTCCCGAGCAGCGCATTTAGAGTGCGAGACGCTTTTCAACACGACGCTGAACGGACTTCGCAGCTATGATGGCAGCAGCAAGCCGGCCATCCATCTTGGCGCGCCGCTCCATGGCTCGCGCTGCGAGCGGATCGAGACGGCCGGAGACATAGTCGCTGACGTCCAATGCCTGATGGTCGTTTTCGACCGATTGGTAGGCATCAGCATCGGCGGCTCCGCAGAAGGCGTCAGATGACATTGAAGATGTTCAGCAGAACGATGACGGAGATCGGAACGCCGATAACCCAGAGAAGAATAGACCGCATTTTTCGCTCCTCATCAGTTGATAATTCATCCGTGTCCTGGATCTTTTCCGGGCATTGTTGGACGCTGCCCAGATCCGGACCAGATCCGGATCGAAGAATAAACGCTCAGACGTGACAGAGGTTTCCTGAGCGAGCCTGATGATTTCTCACCAGAAGATGCCACGCGCGTTCCAACTTGCTGTGAAAGTTTGTCAGGCGGCGGTCGCGGTTGGCGATTGCGCAGTAGCGCTTGGCGTGTCGCGCGTCGGTTCGAAATCGAGCGCGGCAACGGCTTCGCTGACGGTTCGCCACACCGAGACACCCTCGGGCAAATTTTGCCTTTCGAGGGGCAGGGCCGGTTCGGTTGACTCGAGAACGTTGACGCGCTTGTCAGCAAAACGCTGCGCGATGCGGCGGGCAAGGATGAACAGCAAGCGCCGGTCCATGCCCCCGGCAGTTACGATCAGAATGCTGTCTATCGCTTCCGCTTTGTCAGCGGATTGGTGTAACGCGATGGCCGACAATCCCGACGAACCGGTTGTCGCGTTGGCATCAATGCGCGGTGATTTGTCGAGGACAGCGGCGGTTACTTTCGCCGCCAGTTCATCGAACGGTCCGCGCGCGGGAATGACGAGAATGCGTTGTGCTTTGCCGGTGACGGCCGGTGCTGCGGGTACTGTCTCGGTCAAGTATTCGATAACGTCCGTGACGGTATCGGAGATTTCACGGCGGCGCACGTCGTCGATACGACCAATACGCTGGTCGGCCGCGGCGTGGCGCAGCGCTGGCAGAAGGGACGTATCGACCGCCACATTTATTCCACTCGTTTCAATTTCATTTTCGACCTGTGCGATGGCAGCGGCCGTGTCGCCGGACAAGATGCGCCGATACAAATCGAGATGCGGTTCGAGGGCGCGCTGATCACCGAGCAGGATGCTTAGAAATTCAAGTCGTGGAACATAAGTGCCGAGGACCACGGCAAGCATTGTGAGCGGCGCGGCGAGAAGCAGCCCGATGGGTCCCCAGATCAGCACCCAGAAGCTCGCAGAAATCACCATCGCAAAAGGGCTTAGCCCAATGGTGCGGCCGAGTATGGCAGGCTCGATGATGTGGCCCATCAAGGGTTCGGCGATGATGAAGAATGCTGCGGTCGTGAGTGCCGTGCCCCAGCCGGGATCAACGCCGGCAGCGAGTATGATCGGGGGCACTGCCGCCAGGAAGGAGCCGACGTACGGAATGAAGCGCGCGATGGCGCTGACGACGCCCCAAAGGATCGGGTTAGGAACGCCGATAATCGCCAGGACAATTCCGGTGACGATGCCGAAGCCGACGTTCAGAACGGCCTGGGTCAAAAAGAGCTTTGAGAGCCGTGAGCCCGCGTCGCTCATGGCGGCGGTGGTGCCGCTGAGATTATCGGTTCCGGCAATGCGCGTAACGCGGTCGCGAATGTCTTCATACTGCAGCAGAAGGAACATCGTGAAGAGAAGCGTTAATGCAAAGGTGGTTCCCGGCCCAGAGGCTTTGTCCAAGATCGACGACATGGACGTCGGCTGATTGGCGGCGTTGTCATTCGGATTTGAGTTTGTTGTTGCCGGGGCCTGCTGCTGCTGTTGGGTGGTAATGCCGCCGGCAGCGCCACCCCTTTGATTGGTCGGATCATCAAACTCCTGACGGATCGCCTCATCTATTGCCTCGACCGCGTCGGAGGCCTTTTGAAACGTGCCCGTGCCTTGACCGAGCGAGGAGACCCAACGGGCCTTTTCCACCAGATTTTCGCGATAGGTCTGAAGGCCGGCCGTAAGGGAGAGCATCTGCGCGCTCAACACGGCCATCAACGACAGCGTCGCGAAGAAGCCGCCGCCGAGGACAATGGCGACGGCAAGCGAGCGCGGAAAGCGCCAGCGCACAAGCTTTTTGACGATCGGATTCAACATGAACGACAGTATAGTCGCGATGGCGAGCGGAATGAGCAGATCGGCGCCGAGCACGAGCGCTGCAATGAACAGCGCCGTGATGGTCAACGATGCGTGCAGCGAGCGCACGTTGTCTGCGAGCATCGGCATGGTTTTTTGTTCCCCGGCGGATGCAAGCGCTATTCATTCAAGTTTGCAAATCCGCTGCGAAGCAACGCTGTATGCCTGTTTTGGTTGCGACGATCGGATGAGTGAATGGAACTGCAGTTGACGTCTTGCGTTTCACTCTCCGTAGGCAGGCGATCACGCCCGCCCACAAAATTTCGAGATGGAGGATGTCATGTCGGGTACGTCGGACAAGATCAAAGGCTATGCCAACGAAGCCGTCGGCAATATCAAGCAGGGTGTCGGCAAGTTGGTCGGATCCGAGAAGCTGCAGGCTGAGGGTATGGTCCAGGAAGTAAAGGGCGACGTGCAAAAGACCGTCGGATCGGTCAAGGACGCGGTGTCGGATGCCCATGACAGCGCGACGTCATCGTCGACGGCTGATAAGGCTTCGGGCCATTACAACGACGCGGTCGGCAGTGCCAAACAGGCTGTTGGTCGCGCAGTCGGCTCGACTGAACTGGAAGCCGACGGTCTTGCCCAGGAAGCGCGCGGCGAGGGCCAGAAAATCAGCGGCGACATCAAGAAGACGATCGGCCGATAAGATTTTGATTATCGAAGGGCGTTTCGGTGTTTTCCGAGGCGCCCTTTTTTAATGACAGCAGCGTTCAATAATTATCAGCACTGCCCTGGAACTCGAATTCAAACGTCGCGTTCACATCATATCGCTACCATCACTCGTCTAGGAGCACTCAAATGGGAAATATGCTATACTACGCTGTCGTTTTTCTTGTCGTTGCGTTGGTTGCTGCCTTCCTCGGTTTCGGCGGCGTCGCTGGCACAGCCATGGAAGGAGCGCGTCTCCTGTTTTGGGTCGCGATCATCTTGTTCGTGGTATCGCTGATTGCCGGTATCATTCGGCGAGCTTGATGCCGTAAAACCAGCTTTCCACGCCACATTTGAATGAGCGGCCGGACTCGCCTCGAAGCGTTGTTCGGCCGCTGACTTAAGGGGAGAATTGAATGTGGCTGATCTGACATCTGCGCAACGCAAAACGCGCATCATTTTCATTTCAGCGGCTCTCCTGTTACCGACGGTCTCATTAATTCCCCTGGGCGGATTGTATCTCTACGAAAACGGGTTCTTGTTGTACTGGGCGCTTGCGGCGTTGACCGTCACTGTTGGCGGTTTTGCGCTCCAGCGCAGCTGGATGACGTCTGGAAAGAGGCGGCTCGCGAAGCTCGAGGCTACGGATGAGCGGCGTCGTCGTGAAGGCCACAAGACGCTGTCCGACAGGGCTTGGGGAGATGTTCGCGCAATCGCTGCCAAAGCCGATCCGGACACGCTTACATCACCAGAAGATGTGTTGAAGATCGGTCAACGAACGATCGAAGCGGTCGCACGGCGCATGCACCCAGAGAGGCAGGATGCAATCTGGCAGTTTACGCTGCCGGAGGCGCTCGTGATTGCTGAGCGCGTCAGTGCGCGGCTCGGCACCTTTGTTGAGACGCAGATCCCGCTCGGTGACCGATTGACCGTCGCGCAGCTTCTGTCGGTCTATCGCTGGCGCGGCATGGTCGGTGTGGCCGAGCGCGCCTATGATGTTTGGCGCGTGATCCGATTTGCAAATCCGGCCACTGCGATGACGCATGAAGCCCGCGAACAACTCTCACGTGCGGTGCTCAACTGGAGCAAGGAACGGGTCGGGCGCCGTATCGCAGAAGCCTACGTCGAGGAAGTGGGTCGGGCGGCCATCGATCTGTATGGTGGCCGATTACGACCACATGCCGAGGCGCGGGCCGCCGAGCAGGCGGCGGCCGGCAAGGCACCTGAGCCACGGGCGCGTGCGCTGCGGGTTGCGGTAATCGGTGCATCCGCGCATAGGATCGATGCCATGGCGTCCATCACGGCGGTGGCCGACAATGAGACCGAACGCGAGGGCAAGCAGCGTATCTTGTTTTCGTTGAGCGATGCCATCACTGAAGGCGCCGTCGCACGGCGTCAGTTTTTGCGCAGCCTGGGCGAAAGCGATGTCGTCGTGTGGTGCGTTTCGCGTGACCAGGGGGTGAGCGAGGGAGATCGTGCGGCGGCCGATGTGCTGAAGCGGGCGATCGTCAGCGGTAAAATCGAACAGGGACCGGGTGTGATTGTTGTCACCAGGCAGGCTGAAAGTGAACCGCCGCAGGTCGCTGAGGCACTGGCGGAGCCACTGACCGAGATACTGGAACAATTCGGTCGCGTTCCTGTGGTGGCGCATTTGCTTTCCGAAAAGAGCCCGCAGCGCGACCTTGATATCGCGGCGATCGCAACAGCCATTCGCGATCAGGCGGCTCGCTTGCCGGCCTTTGCTGCACAGAGGTCGCAAGGACGCGGCGGAATTGCGTCCGCGGCCAAACAAGCGGTCTCGGCGGCGGGGTCGCTCGCCGGACAAATTTTTCGTCGCAATTGATTGCCTTCGGATTGCTTGATCCCGACACCTGCCGTCATCGTAGCGCGGAACCTTCAGAGTGAGGTTGCGTTCCTATCCCGCCCGCCGGAAGTGACCGGCGCACATCAATCAGGGAGACTGCATCATGGCGACCGTGGGCTATTCAAATCTCGACCGCGACGAAGCGGTTCGCAACGTATCCAATCAGGCATCGGACATGGCCAATAAGGCGAGTTATCAACTTGATCGCGCTCTCGACAGCGCCGAGGGCGTGGCCCGTCAGGTTGCCGATCAGGGTCGTGAAGCGAGCGAACGGGTTGGCGAAGTGGCCAGCAACATGAAAACAGCCGTCGATAAGTCGGTGCAAGATCAGCCGATGGCGACGTTGGCTGTGGCTGCCGCAATGGGCTTTGTGCTCGGCGCGCTCTGGAAGTCGTAACGCGTTACGAGGCGACTGCAAATCTCGCTCGGCTTAACATTGCGCAAACAGGGGGCACGACAATGCTCGGTCTGAACTTCGTATTCCGCAAGGCCCAGGCAACCGTAGATAATGCCATGGCCAAGTTGGTGTGGACGATGCTCATGGTCGTGCCCCTTATTGTTGCGGTCGGGTTCGGCACCGCCGCCGCATCGGCGTATTTGCATCGCATTTATGAACCTGAGATTGCCGACTTGATCGTTGCCGGCGCTTATGGTGTCGTCGCGATCGTTATGGCAATCGCTTATGCCTTGCGTACGCCGGAGACGGCACAGAGCGAGGAGGCGAAAGCTCAGGAAGAGGTGGGTGCGTCCGCCAATACAACACACTCATCGATGCTTGGTGAGGCGGAACGCGACATGATCATGGCCGCGCTCACGACGGCCGCGCCGTTTGCCTTGCCGCGCCTCGTGTCGGTGGCCTTTCGAAATCTGCCGGTCCTGGCGGTGCTCGGCATCGTGGCATTCATCCTCTCAAGAGGTGCGACTGCACAGGGGATGGCTCAAAGCGACCTGGGAACTGCGCCTGCGGAATAAGCTCCGTTTACTATTGTCAGCATTTTAAACGTGTTCGCATGTTGGGCAAAAGGTTTTGCGGCTCGTTGGAACCGCTGCCCGTCTGCCGCGTTGCTACGTTGTCTGACATCCCGCGTGGATTGTCATGGCGGGGGAATTTTCATTCGCTGGGGGCTGATGCGTGACCAATCGACCTGATCCGGAGGACGTCTCCAAGAAAATGCTCGCTGAACCGCTCATGGACGAACAATCCGGTCTGTCAAAGACCGTCGAAGCCGAAATCGGTTCCGGCTTGAAGCGGCTTTACGGTCAAATGCTGTCCGAGCCGATACCGGAAAAATTCGCCGGCCTTTTGGAACAGCTTGCCAAATCGTCCGGTGGTAAGACGGAGCGTTCGTGATGAGTGATGGTCCGTCCCTTAAGTTTCAATCAGAATTGACTAAGCTACTGCCAAATTTGCGCGCGTTCGCTCGGTCTCTTACGCGATCGAGCGATCAGGCTGACGATCTGGTGCAAGAAGCGCTGGTAAAGGCGTGGCGCAACTGGCACCAGTTTGCTCCCGACAGTAATCTCAAAGCATGGATGTTCACTATTATGCGTAATGCGCACCTATCGGAGCGTCGCAAACGCAAGAACGAAGTGCAAGACGTTGAGGGTGAGTTTGCCAGTCAACTGAGCGCGAAGGCCGAGCAGCCGGGCCATATGGATTTAATCGATTTTCAGGTGGCCTTCGCAAAATTGCTGCCTGAACATCGGGAAGCGCTCGTGCTCATCGGCGCGGAAGGATTTTCCTACGAAGAGGCCGCCTTGATGTGCGGATGCGCAGTGGGAACGATGAAAAGCCGAGTGAATCGGGCTCGGACGAAGCTTGCCGCATTGATGGGTATTGAGTCGGCTGCCGAAATCGGGGTTGGTGAGGCCTCAGACGTTTTCGTGCGGGCGACGGGTTAATCCGTCGTTTGTCAGAACACGGAACCATGCCTATGGTCCGGGCGTTTGCTGAAAATGGAAGCCAGTGCCAATTTCGGTTCGTCGGGATTGGTTCGAATAAACGATGTATGGACGGGGGACGTAAGACATGAGTTCGTCGCTAGCCGATTTGATTGCTCCGCAGTTGCCGTATTTGCGCAGGTTTGCTCGCGCGTTGATGGGCTCGCAGGATCGCGGCGATGCCTACGTCGTCGCGATGTTGGAAGCGCTCGTCGCCGATCAACGGATATTTGATCGTGAGATTGCCCCGCGCACGGCCGCCTACAAGGCCTTCATCAAGGTTTGGAACAGTGTGCCGATGAACGGACGGGCCGAGCCGGCGGATGATGTTGCGGACCGGCGCATTGAGACGCTCAACCCAGGTCCGCGTCAGGCGTTCCTACTGGCCGCAGTCGAAGAGTTCGGAACCCGCGATATTGCGACGATCCTGGATCGTTCTGAAGATGAGGTGGCTGAATTGATTCATGCTGCCGGCAAGGAAATTGCCGAGCAGTTGGCATCGCGCGTTCTGATTATCGAGGACGAGCCGCTTATTGCTTTGGATATCGAAGGGCTTGTGACCGATATCGGGCATGAAGTCGTCGGCGTGGCCGCGACACACAAGGAAGCATTGGCGCTGGCCCGCGAAAAGCGGCCGGAACTTATCCTAGCCGATATTCAACTGGCCGATGGCAGCTCCGGCATTGATGCCGTCAACGAGATTTTGATGGAGCTCAACGTGCCGGTAATCTTCATCACCGCCTACCCAGAACGGCTGCTGACGGGCGACAAGCCGGAGCCTGCCTTTCTCGTCACCAAGCCGTTCAAACATGAGATGGTGAAAGCCGTCATCAGTCAGGCTTTGTTCTTTGATGTCAAAGCTGGCGTCAAACAACACGGTGCGGCAGCTTAAAGAAAATTGAATCGGAAACGTCACGTCACCACTCAGGGCGCGTGGTTGTTACCACGCACGTAAAAAGGCCGGCCAATGACCACCGATGGCGAGAAGGTGGATACGACTGCGTTCGGACTGACCGCTGCCGATGCGTCCGCCAGCGGGCGGGAGAACGCGCTCGATCAGTCGGATATCAATTGGCAATTTTTTGAAGCCAGTCTTGACGGCGTAAAGATTCTCGATCGCGAAGGCCGCTTGCTGTTCGTGAACGGCAATGGGTTAAAGGCACTCGAAGTCGAGGATTTCGAAGCAATCCTTAGCCGGCGCTGGATCGACCTTTGGCCGGACGCGAGCCGTGCAGACGTTGAACATGCCTTGGCGCAGGCTTGCGAGGGAACGTCGGCGCGGTTTACGGCTCTCCGCCCGACGCAGAAGGGAACGGTGCGGTGGTGGGACGTGGTGCTATCGCCGATCAAGAACGAAGCCGGCGAAGTCGTAAGCCTCATGTCGATATCGCGCGATGTGACGCCGAGTTTGACGCTTGCGGACACATTGCGGCGAAGCGAACAGCAGTTTCAAGCGTTAGCCAACAATATCGCTCAGCTGGCGTGGATGGCGGATGCGACGGGCAATCTGTTCTGGCTGAACAAGCGATGGCTCGACTTTACCGGGAGCACGCTGGAAACCTCCCTCGGGCAGGGTTGGCGGCTCTTCCATCACCCCGACCATGTCGCGCGGGTCGTCGATAAATGGCAGCGTTGCACGCAAGAAGGCCGAGTTTGGGAAGATTTGTTTCCGCTGCGTGGATCCGACGGCGTGTATCGGTGGTTCTTGTCGCGCGCAATGCCGGTGCGGAATGGGAAAGGTGACGTTGAACTCTGGTGTGGAACCAATACCGACGTGACAGATGCCCGCCAGCAAAGTCAGCGGTTGCGCAAACTGGCGCGCATTATCGAGCTCTCGCACGAGGCCATGCTGGTGCGCGAGATCGGCGGCGGAATTGCAATGTGGAACCGGGGCTGTGAAGAGCTGTTTGGCTACACCAAACGGCAGGCGCTGTCGAAAACGCCGGCCGAGCTTTTACAGCCCCACAATATTCCTCAGCCCGACGCCTTCGATCAGCAGATCCTTGCGGGTGGCGCGTGGAGCGGAGAGGTTCACTACATAGCAAGTGATGGCTCAGACGTTTGGGTCGATAGCCGGCAAGAACTGGTGAATATAGGCGACAAAAATTTCGTACTCGAAACGAACCGTGACATCACTGACCGGCGTCAGGCCGACGAGGTGAAAACGCTTCTGGTGGCGGAACTGAATCACCGGGTCAAGAACACGCTGGCCGTCGTGCAGTCTATTGCCGCGCAAACGGCGCGGTGCAGTCAGACGCCGCAGAAGTTCGTCGCCAGTTTCAACAGCCGGTTACAGTCGTTGGCGAGTGCGCATAACATCCTGAGTGATGTGGCTTGGTCGGGCGCACCCATCATTGATCTCATCAGATCGCAAATCTCGGTCATGGGGGCCGATGAGGGTCGGGTCGATCTTCGTGGAGAGCCGGTCAATCTGCCGCCGCAAACGGGGCTGCAATTGGCGCTGATCCTGCACGAGTTATCCACCAATGCGATCCAGCACGGTGCGCTGGCGACACCCAACGGCCGGATTTCGATCAGTTGGTCAATCGAGGAGGGCGACCGGCGCCTCGTGGAACTTTGTTGGCGGGAAACAGGCGGGCCGACCGTTGCGCCGCCGGTCGGCCGCGGATTTGGGCTGACCCTCATCGAACGATCCAGGTCTCTGCCCAACATCAAGACGTCAATCAGTTTCGACCCGTCCGGTGTGAAGGCCAATGTCGTGCTGGAAGCGCGCGATGACAGTACGGCTTCGAACCTCTTCAATCCGGGTCAGAAATTGTTGCGCCCGCGCGTGACGCCGACGGCAGTGCAGCGGGCACTGCAGCGCAATGTCTTGATCATGGACAGCAGCCTGAGCCGGGCCGTTTTACTGGAAGATATGCTCGACACCGGTAATTACGGCGTTGTGGGTCCGCTTGCCACCGCGAGCGCAGCGATAGAGGCGTTGGCGCAGCGACCTGTCGATCTCATTGCTGTTGACGTCGACGAGGTCGGCGACCGTGATATCGACCGGCTGATTGAGTTGCTGGATGAGCGAGGCCTCCCGGCCGTCGCTATCGGCACATCGGGACGGCTGGCGCAAATCAAAGCAGGGGCATTTGCGGCGTTAGTTGCAAAGCCCATTGATCAATCGTTGTTCCTGCGGGCCGTTGGCACTGCGCTACAAGACGATGACGTCGATTTTGACGATCCGCTGATTTGATCGAGACGTCGGCAATGAAAGACCGTGCAATCTTGGCCTTGCTGGTCTAGGACCATGCCGGTCAAATTGCCAACCGGAGGACCAATGGCCCTGTTTGTGAAGAAATTTGTTCATTTCGGGCTGATGTTTGCGGCGTCTTTGTATGCAGCCGACCTCATGAGCCCGACGCGTGCGGCCCTAGCCCAGGAGACAACAGTGACGACGCCCAGCGGATTGAAAATCGTGGACACAAAGCCCGGCGAGGGCGCCTCTCCGAAGACCGGGCAGACGTGCGTGATGCATTATACGGGATGGCTGTATGAGAACGGCCAGAAGGGCGCCAAGTTCGACAGCTCGCTCGATCGAGGTGACCCGTTTGAATTTCCGATCGGCACGGGCCGCGTGATCAAGGGTTGGGATGAGGGCGTTGCCAGTATGAAAGTCGGCGGCAAGCGCACACTCATCATTCCGCCGGAGTTGGGCTACGGCGCGCGCGGCGCCGGTGGCGTCATTCCGCCCAATGCGACGCTCATTTTTGACGTTGAACTGTTGGACGTCCGCTGAACTTGACTCGCCAGGCAAAAGAATAGGGGACCGGATTGATCCGATCCCCTATTTTTCTTTGGGACAGACGGGAAGCAGCGGCCATTCAGGCCGCGACCGTGCCTTGATCGCCGGGATCGCGCAGAACGTAACCGCGGCCCCATACCGTTTCGATGTAGCCGTTCGGCGCGCCAGTCACTTCCTTCAATTTCTTGCGCAGCTTGCAGATGAAGACGTCGATGATCTTCAGCTCGGGCTCATCCATGCCGCCGTAGAGATGATTAAGGAACATCTCCTTGGTCAGCGTGGTGCCTTTGCGCAGCGAAAGCAGTTCCAGCATCTGATATTCTTTGCCGGTCAGATGGACGCGCTGGTTGTTGACTTCGACGGTCTTGGTATCGAGGTTGACGCGCAGGTCGCCGGTCTCGATCACTGACTGTGCGTGGCCCTTTGACCGGCGCACAATGGCGTGGATGCGAGCGACGAGTTCATCTTTGTGGAAAGGCTTCGTCATATAATCATCGGCGCCAAAGCCGAGACCCTTCACCTTGTCCTCGATCTGAGCCAGACCGGAGAGAATGAGAATGGGCGTTGATACCTTGCTGACGCGCAGCGTCTTCAGGACTTCGTAACCGCTCATGTCGGGCAGGTTCAAATCCAGAAGGATGATGTCGTAGTCATAGAGCTTGCCGAGGTCCACGCCCTCTTCGCCAAGATCCGTCGTGTAGACGTTGAAGCCTTCGGACTGCAGCATCAATTCGATAAGAAGGACTCGCATTTGTTTCGTTCCTCTCTTCCCTGTCCCGTCGCCAGGTCGTCTGCCCAGATGCTGAAGAGAACGCTAGCGGCGCCCGCCTAATTCGCGGTTCGCGCTAATCCCTTTTAAGAAAGTTACGCACCAGAAGTTAACAAACCCTAATTTTGTCTTGCGATTTGCTAGGAAACGTCCCAGCCGCAGACGGACCCGTAACCGAGAGCAAGGAAAGGACGTCCGCCCGGAGCGATCCGGTACGCACAGACGCTGAAATTTTAAAAGATTACCCCGCCGCTCTCGCGCGCCACGCCCGGGTCCAAATATTGCCGCTCGATCAAAGTGACGCCGACCCTGCCCGGTCGCAGCTTCAACTGTGGCGATTCTAGGGATTCCAAGCATAAACGCACGCGAATCTACAGGTATCAGAATTCGCGGCCCCGCCACAGGGCGCATGCGAATCTTTTTCGGGACACCAGACAAAACTTTAGCAAAACTTTGCATCTCGTTGCTTTACCGCAACTTAATTGGCATATGCTACCTATATCAAGTAAGGTTGATGGGTGCAACGCAGGGGTTCTGGCTCCGCGAGGCGGCGTCGCATCGACGGTCATGACTGGCGTCCCGGCTTTGGCATGGGAATTGAATAGTTTAGGCACGCGTTCGAACATGTATGGGGTATCGAACCATGAAGCCACGTGAAACCGCGCTTCGTTTGAAGCGCTTCGAGGCTGACGAGAAAGCCCGCAAGGTCGCTGACCTCGAACTTATGATTCGTGAGTTTGAAGTCATCGCCGGCGATCTCGACCGTCAGATCCAGGCTGAGGAAGATCGTACGGGAATCAAGGATCCGTCGCATTTTTCTTACTCCACGTTCGCAAAGTCGGCGGCGGCGCGGCGTGAAAACCTGCGTTCTTCGGTCGGCGAACTGCGAGCCAAGCTCGAAGCGGCCGTCAAAGACCGTGACGAGGCTGCCGATCAGCTGACGCGAGCGGCAACGTCCGAGCCACGCGAAGCCGAACGCGGATCGGTCCGCCGTCGCGGCGAACGTGCCGATAGTGCCGCTTTGCGTTAAGTCATTGTGCCGGAAACGGACATTCGGCTTCCGACATCGAGACACAGACATCGAAACGGGCCGGGACAGTGAGTGTTCCGGCCCGTTTTGCGTTGCCGGCGCGGTCGATCTGCGGGTGTTCGGCGGTCAGGGGCGGGTTGTGCGAATCTGATCGACGTGGGAAGCGTCCGCAAACGGCCGGAATCGGAGCTTACCGAACCCGTGTTCCGGATGTGTTCATTCGCTCGTTTCCCCGATCAGCGCGGTGCAGGCCCAGACTTCATGCGATTTTGCGCCCTCATCTTTGCCCTCCTATGGGCTGCCGCGTTGCTGGCGGGATGCGCCGGTGGTGGGCTAAGTTTGCCAAGTGGTCCCGGGCTGCCTGATGTTGCTGCCATCACTCCGAAACTGGCGCCTGCGGATGCGCCGCGGCCCGTCGGGGCGCCAACCGAAATCTACACCCGTGTTGCGCGGGGCATTTTGACCTGCTGGTTCGGGGCCAGCGGTCCGCTCAAGCCAGGATATATCTACAATGCCGAAGCCGAACCGCCATCGAAGGGCGGCGGGTCCGTGATCAGCATCCACCAGCGTGATCGTACCGCGGCAGACCCGCGCTCGATCCGGGCGTGGAGGCTGGCCGTCGTGCCGGCGCCGGAAGGAACCACGGTCGACATCGAGAATTTCCGCCTGCCGCCCGAATGGGCGGAGCCCCTCGGCCGCGATGCCCGCAGGTGGGCCGCCGGCGAGGAAGGTTGCGGGGAGGGGCCGGTCCCAGGGGCAGGCGATGCGAACGCCGCGGCGGCCGTGGCCCCACCGGCGACGGGCGGTAAGACAACGGCCAAGGCAGCAGCAGCGGTCAAGCCCACAGCGCAAAAGCCGCGCTAGAGGCGATACAAGCCAATACGCGCCGCCTCGGTGACCGAAGCGGCGCGCTTTACGCAGCCTAACCACACACCGGCGGCTAGCGGCGGTAATCCTGAATTTTCGTGGCGCGCAAGCCGGGTAGGCCATGCTGGTCGATTGACCGTTGCCACGACAGGAACTCATCGACGGTCAACTTGTACCGATCGCAAGCTTCTTCGATGCTGAGTAGACCGCCGCGAACGGCAGCCACCACCTCCGCCTTGCGGCGGATGACCCAGCGTTTCGTATCTTTGGGCGGTAAGTCGGCTACGGTCAGCGGAGACCCGTCAGGCCCGATGACATAGCGCGTACGCCCTCTCAACTGATGTTCGGTCATGATACTCGGTACACTCTGATGACCACGCAAAAACTAATCTAACAGGCTGAGCTTAAATTCGACCTAACCCATTGAGTGAACATACCATAACGGCGTGTCTCGCGAATGGCTGCCAAGGTATTAAGGTTGATACCGAAGAGGCACGTTTCGTGCCGGTTCGGCGAGGCGGTTCAGACCCGATTCATGAAATCGGCGAATACGGTTAGAATGGCGGCGCGAGAAAAGAGTTGCGCCGTGTGCACAAGCCAATCGTCGCCGTGCCTGCGGGCGCGCTTGTCAGAGGCGGCGGGAAAGCGGTAAACAGAGGTCTTGTGCCCTGCCTCTGCAACCGTCATGCTGCGCCGCCGCAGAGTTGACACGGGGGTGTGGAACGCTCGGTTCACGCTTGCGTTGGTTGGCGCCTGGGCGATCCGCGCCACAAGCCGTCCGCCGTCGATCGACATTCTGAGAACACTTGCTTCAAGAGCCCCATTGCCGTGACTGAGGCCACCGATACCACGACCAGTTCCCTCGCCGCCGCGTCCGTCATGGACGCGACTATTGGCAGCGGCCGGCGTGTCGTCGTCGCGATGTCGGGCGGGGTGGATAGCTCTCTCGTGGCCGCAATTCTCAAGCGGCAGGGTTACGACGTGATCGGCATCACGCTGCAACTCTATGATCATGGCGAAGCGACGGCGCGCAAAGGCGCGTGCTGTGCCGGTCAGGACATTCAAGACGCGCGCCGCGTCGCAGATGTCATCGGCATCCCGCACTATGTTCTCGATTACGAGCGCCGTTTCGCCGACAAAGTGATGGCGAGCTTCGCCGACAGCTATATGTCGGGCCAGACCCCGATCCCGTGTGTCACGTGCAATCAGGAGATCAAGTTCAAGGATCTTCTGGATATGGCGATGGAGCTCGGGGCGGAGAAGTTGGCGACAGGCCACTACATCCGTCTGGCGCAGACCGAGGCCGGGCCGGTGCTGAGTCGGGCGCGCGATGCGGACCGCGATCAGAGCTATTTCCTTTTCGCCACCACGCGCCGGCAGCTGGAGCGGATCATGTTCCCGCTCGGCGACATGCCGAAGGCCGATGTGCGCGAACTGGCGCGCGAACTTCGGTTGCCGGTCGCCGACAAGTCAGACAGCCAGGATATCTGCTTCGTGCCGAAGGGCCGATACACGGACGTCATCGAACGCCTGAAGCCGGGGGCGTTGCAGCCCGGCGATATCGTGCACGTTGACGGGCGGCGTCTTGGACAGCACGACGGCATCATCAATTACACGGTCGGCCAGCGGCGCGGCATTCGTATTCCCAGTGCGGAACCCCTATTCGTTGTGCGGCTGGACGCATCGCGCAACGAAGTCGTCGTCGGGCCGCGCCAGGCGCTGGAGACGGTTGCGGTGGTTCTCAGGGACGTCAACTGGCTCGGAGACGGGTCGCTCGATGATGTGGCGGAGCTTGAACTTGATCTGCACGTTCGCGTGCGTTCCTCTCAGCCGACGCAGCCGGCAACACTGTTGCGGAACGGTGATGGCGAAATCAAAGTCGTTTTAACGCAAGCGCAGCAAGGTATCGCGGCTGGGCAGGCGTGCGTATTCTACGCCGATGGCAGTTTGGGGTCGCGTGTGCTCGGCGGCGGGACGATCGTGCGCACGCTTCGCTCGCATGACGTTCCTGTGACAGCAGGTCCTGATGCGGCCGGGGCCAGAACAGGCGAAGTTCGGCGCGCGGCGAGTTGAATGAATTGCACGTCTAGCGCGTGCGGGGGCAACGAGAAGGACGAGGTTGGCAGATGGTTTCGAATTTGCGGCCACATGCGAGGCGCACCGGACCTCAGGTGCAGAAGGCCGGTGGCCGTGTCGTGCACATCGGTCATATCCATGAGGACTCCGTGAAGGTTGCGTACCGGCGCTGGGCGCCGGTTTACGACCATACGTTCGGCAAGGTGGCGACGGAGGGGCGCCGTCATACGGCTGAGGCGATCAATCGAAACCGCACGGGGCGCGTCCTGGAAGTGGGCGTCGGCACCGGCCTGTCGCTGCCCGACTATAAGCGCGAGCTGGAAATTGTCGGCATCGACCTGTCGACGGACATGCTGGAGAAGGCGCGTCAGCGCGTCACCGAAAAGGGCCTGACGAACATCGAAGGCCTTTACGAAATGGATGCGGGGGAACTGGAGTTCCCCGATCACTCGTTCGATACCGTCGTTGCCATGTATGTCATGACGGTCGTTCCCGATCCGGAAAAGGTGATGCGCGAACTTTCGCGTGTGACGAAGCCGGGTGGCGAAGTTCTGATCGTCAATCACTTCAGCCAGGACGAAGGCGTTCGCGGCTGGGTCGAGCGGCGGATGGCTCCGTTCGCCGAGCTGATCGGCTGGCGACCGATTTTCGATCATTCGCGCGTGATGGTTTGCGACGACCTCAAGTTGATCGAGCGGCAGTCCATTCGCCCGTTCGGCATTTTCACGATGATGCGGTTTCGCAAGTCCGCCGAGACCAAGCGGATCGCGGCCGAGTAGGGCCGCGACGCCCCGTGGCGCGTGCAACCGTTCGCGACGGGGTACAGCGCGGCGGGCGATTGAAGGCCTGCCCAGGTCATGATGGGTTGGGGTGCCTGACAACGGTGGTCGGCGCTTGACACGGTTGGCTGGCCGTCCCTATAGACGGCCCTCTGGCATGGCGGGATAGCTCAGTTGGTTAGAGCGGCGGAATCATAATCCGTAGGTCCCCGGTTCAAGTCCGGGTCCCGCTACCACCTATGTCGCGTTGCGGGTGCCGCTGGGCGAAAAAAAGGGCGGCTGAGTTGCCTTGTACCGACGAGGCTGACTAGCGGCCCTCTGACGGACAACCATCTCCTTCACAAGTTCACAGACGATCTGGTAGTTCGGCAGCCGCGTGGTGGTCGTTGGCGTTATGGTGAGCCGTTTTTGAAACGGTCACCGACCTGAGCTCAGCTGGAGCCCGCACGCGCATGAGCCTCAGGATACTCGGGTGGGAGGGCTATGACGATCCGGGGTTGATTGCCCCGTTCAACGAAAAATCCGGCATCACGGTGGAGCTGGATGCGCACATCAGCGATTTTGACGCTGCCGAGCGCGTGCTGACCGGCGCGGGTCAGTGGGATCTGGTCAACATCAACAGTCCGTTCGTGCGGGATATTCTCTCGTCGGCGGGACACATTGAACAACTCACTAGCGAGCGGATGCGTGCAGCTGCTGCAACGCCGATGCCGCCTGTGTTTCAAGAGCTCAATCGGTGGGGGCTCTCATCCGAAGGTGCCCCGATCGGCGTTTGCCAGAGATTTGGCCCTTTCAACCTTGTCATCAACACTGAAGCCATTTCGGTGGAGGTCGGGGAAGAGCAGGGCTTCGCACTTGCCGAGGACCGTCGCTTTGCCGGCCGCTACGGCATCCTGGATTACGAAGATTTCAATGTGATCCACATCGCGATGGCTGCGGGTTTGGATCCGTTTCTGCGAATGGGCGAACCGCAGGTCGAGGCCTTTAGGCGCGTGGCGGAGGCGTGGTATTCGCGGGCAGCAATGGTGACGAGCGATCATCACGCGCTCAATCGGTCGCTGGTTCGTCGTGATATTGATTTCCATCTTGGTGGGGGCGTCTACACCTGCTCGTTGGCGCGGCTTGCGGGTCATGCGCAGCTGCGGTCGATCACGCCGCGCAGAGGTCCGGTCGAGGGACGCGGCGGCATTTCGTTCGTCGAGGTGAATGCATTGTTGGCCACGTCGCAGAAGATGGCTGAGGCGACGTCTTTCCTGGAATATCTCGTGCAGCCCGAAACGGCTGCGCGCGCGGCTTTGGCCGGCGGTTCCGTCAATCCGGTTCTGCAGATGCTGGAGCCGTCCGTTCTGGCGCACTTCAGTGCGGCGCATCTGGACGCGATGCAGTGGGAGACGCTGGAGGGCGATCTTGGCCGCTGCGCGCAGTATCGGGTGGTTCCAGACTACAAGCGGTTGCGGACCGTCCTCAGGGCCGCGCGATCCGCTTTCAAGCGCGCTTGAGCATGCCGGCGGCGGCGGCTTTGACGATGAAGCGGATCTCGCGTTCGACCGCGCCGGCATCGAAATCGGACAGGCGGTTGTTGACGGCGAGGTGCAGAATGCCGTGGGCGGCGCCGAAGAGCGCGCGGGCGGCGATGCGGCGCTGGGCAGCGTTGGCCACGTCGGGGCCGATGGTCTCTTCCAGCAGCGATAGGAGACGGGCGCGTTCGGCCTCGAAATCCGCGGGCAAGGCGGCGTCGTCGGGCAGCCGGAACTCGAACACGGCAAGCCAGCGGTTGCGGTTTTGCAAGGCGAAGGCGGTGTAGGCGAGGGCCAGCGCCAAGAGGCGTGTTTCGAGCGGACCACCGGCCGCGGCCTTGCGGGCGGCTTCCAGCGGACGGCCAAGGTCTGCCATTGTTTCGCGGTTGACGGCGAGGATCAGCCCGTCGCGATCACCAAAGATATTATAGAGCGTGCCGACGGCGCAGTTTCCCTCGGCCGCAAGCCGACGCGCCTGGACTGCGGGCAGACCTTCCTCGGCGACGATGCGGCCGGCCTTTTCTAGAATCAATGCCCGCAGGGCGTCGCGTCCGACCGGTTCGGCGGGCTGAGGCGGGGCGTCGGGGAGCTTTGCGGGTCGGGCCATAACGCGACATTAAACACGATTCCGCATCGGCGAACGAGGTTCAATGGATTGCTTGAACAATGTTCAAATCTCGGGCATGGTGAGTTTTGAACATTGTTCATACGCGCAACGGGCGGGAACGTAGCCTGGCCGAAGCGCGGGTGGCGGTGTTCATCGCCAAACTCAGATCAACAGGAGCCACCATCATGTTGAAGATCGTCACGACACTTTTGCGCGGGGCGGCGTCGGAAGCGGAAGATGCGCTGTTCGATGCCCATGCGATCCGCGTGCTGGAACAGAATCTGCGCGATGCGGCCGCCGCGCTCGAACATTCTCGGCGTGAATTGGCATGCGCCATGGCGCATCAGGCCGGCGAGGAGCGGGCCGTGGAGGCGCTCGAAGCGCGCATCGCGGAACTCGTTGCTGCGGCGGGCGAGGCACTCGACGGTCAACGCGAAGATCTGGCGGCGGATGTGGCCACCGTGATCGCTGCGACCGAGGACGAAACGGCGATGCGCAAGGCGGCGGTCGAAAAATTCGCGGCCGATGTGCGGCGACTGAAGCAACTCTCTGACGATGGGCGGCTGAGGTTGCAGGATCTGCGGCGTGGGCTTGAGATGGCGCGGGCCCAGGATGCGTTACGTCGGGCGGGCGTGAACGGCCGGCGCGCGCTGCATGCCGGGACCGGTGCGCTGCGCGAAGCCGAGGCGACGCTTGTTCGTATTCGAGATGTGCAGGCCAAGCAGGACGATGTCGCCGCCGCGCTCGATGAACTGGACCAGCGCGAGAGCGGACGCGATCTCACAGACCGGCTCGCGGCGGCGGGTTTTGGCCGGATGAAGAAAACCAAGCCTGCCGATGTGCTGGCTCGCCTCAAGGCGGCACGCACGGCCGCTCTGGATTCGGAGGCAGCGCCATGACGCCGCGATCCGCGCGGGCCTCATTCGCCGATGCCCTGCGCTCAAGTGTTAGCGAAACTCAATCCAACTTTGGAGGTTCTGCCATGACGACCGCTGCTGCTAAAAATACGGGGGCCTGGCTCTCGTTCACCTATATCTTCTTTGTCTTCGCAGTCGGCATGATGCTGCTCGGCATCTGGGCCATGCCCGCCGATTTGTGGATCAAGGGCTATCTGGCCATGGGCACCGTATCGATGCTCGGCGCCGCGTTCACACTTGCGAAAACCGTGTGTGACGAACAGGAAGCCAAACGCTTCGCCAATCGCCTGGACGATGCCAAGGCTGAACGCCTTCTCATGGAAGTCGGCCGCGGCACTGCGTGAGCATAACGAGCGCGGCATGGCGGCAACGGTGCGCGATCTCGTCAGGGATCGCGCGTCGCTGGACACAAAGATGCCATCCTTGAGGCTAGGGTTTGCGGCATGAGCACATCCTTGATTTGCCGCGCCATCCTCACCGCAGCGCTGTCGCTTTTGCCGCTGTCCTTTCTTGCGTCACAAGCGGCGCATGCGGACGAGCAAATCGTACTGCCGTTCGAATGCGACGTGATCGGCGGACGGGTGCAGATGCGCCCGTCCGGCGATCAGGCGTATCGGGTTTACGGGGGGCGGCAGGAGCAGCGGTATCGCGCCTGTTCCGAGCAGTCGCCGGATCGGTGCCGCACGTTTCTCGTGCATCGGTTCACCATGGCGTGCGGCCGCGATCGCGTCGATTGGCCCGACGCCTATGAGGCCATCGCACGGGCGACCGACGGGCGCGCGTTCTTCAATAATGAGGGGGCGCTCTATTACCGGATGGGACCGCGCGAGCCGCGCGACTCCTATCCATTTCCCGACCGGCGCCCGGCAACGGGCATCGTCGAAATGCCGAACGGTTTTGCGCCCATCGCTGGTGTCGATGCGATCTTCACGCCGCTTGATCCGCGCGTCGCCGAATTGGAAGACGGCCAACCAACACGCGAGACGCAGGCTTACCGCGAACCGCTGCCGTCCGCGGCGACAGCGCCCGGCGGCAAGCCGGCGTTCGCGCCCGTTTTGACGCCCAAGGAGCCGCCGAAGCAGACCGCTGCCAAGTCGGACGTGGTGCTCGAACCAAAGCCGGTGGCGATTCCCGAGGCGAAGTCGACGACCGAATTGAGTACGTCAACGCGACCGCTCGAAACGGCAAGCACGCAAACTGCGGCCGCGCCTGCACCTGAGCCGGCGAAGGTGGAACCGCCGGCAGCCGCCGTTGCGGCGCGTGAACCGGTGCAGCCCGTGGTACCGACAATCCTCAATAACCCGGCGGCGAAGGAAGTCGAAAGCGCGGCTAAGTCGGAAACGGTCGTTGCCGCTGCGGAAGTCGCGCCCGCACCGGCCTTGCCGGTTGTGGAGGAGGGGGCGCGTGTCGAAGGTTGGAGTGCGAATGGTGATGGGTCGGGCATCGCGGTGCCGCCGATTGCTTTGGCCATTCTCATCGCGGCCGCGACCCTTGCGGCTCTGCTTGTGATCTTGAAAAGACAGTCCGAAGCAACAGTCGCGGTGGGTCCGATGCGCGTGGCGTTCGAGCCGGTCCTGCCGGGGCTGGAACCGAAGGCGGCTGCCGGGCAAGCGCTCGCTGTGCGGGTTGCCCCGGAGCCACCCGTCGTTTCGAATGCGTCCGTGGCAACGGCGGGTGTTCCGTCGACGCGCGCGGAAGCGTTTGCTCTGCTGGGGCTCAATGCCGACGCCAGTGAGCCCGTGATCCGCAAGCTCGTCGAAGCGTTGCGGCAATCGTGGCATCCGGATCTGGGGGCGACGCCGGACGACCGGTCGGTGCGCGAAGAGCGCATGAAGGCCATCAATGCGGCGGCCGATCTGCTGCTTCGGAAAGCTGCTGCCTAGCCGCGCTGCGTGATGAAGACGCCGCTGAGGATCAGAGCGAAGCCGGCCGCGTGATAGAGTGCCGGCTGCTCGCCCAGCAACACCATCGCCATCACGCTCGTGAAAAGTGGGATCAGGTGGATGAACACGCCGGTGCGGTTGGCACCGATGATTTCGACACTACGCGCGTACAGCAGATACGCGACGAGGCTCGCCAAGACGCCGGCGTAGAGAACGGCGGCGATGGTGGAGGGTGTCATGGCCATGGTTTGGCCGTGGGAGAATTCCCATGCGGCGAGCGGCAAGTTGACGACGCCGGCGATGGCGTATGTGAGGCCGACAAAGCTCAGCGTCGAAATCGGCGGGCGCGTTCGCAGCAGTGTGGTGTAGAGCGCCCAGACGCCGGTCGCAAACAGCATGACGAGGTCGCCGCGATTGAACGATAGCGTGGCGATACGAGCGAACTCGCCGTGCAGGACGATGATGGCGACGCCGACGAGCGAGATGGCCATGCCGCTCAACTGGATCGGGCGCAGCTTGTCGCGATAGAGGCTGGCGCCCGCGAGCACGATCAGGATCGGACCCCAGGAATTCAGGATCGACGCATTGGTGGCCGTCGTTCCGGTCAACGCGATGTATTGCAGGGTATTGTAGATGCCCGAGCCCATGAAGCCGAGCAGGAGGATGCGCGGCCACGTCTGGCGGACGATCGGCCAATCGGCGCGGATGGCTGAATAGGCGAACGGCAGCATCAGGACGGCGGCGAGCGACCAGCGCAGGAAAGCCAGCGTCATCGGAGGAATGACGCCAGCGGCCCAGCGGCCGAGGATGTGATTGCCGGCCCATATCGCCATCGTCAGAATGAGGAAAAGGTATGCGGCCGCGGGCGACGCGGTGGTGAGGCGCGAAAGCATGTCTGCTGGGTGTCCGTCGAAGAGCCGAGATTGGAGCTTATAGGCAACTGATAGGCTCGTCAAACGCTGCTCCGTCATTGATCCGACGGCGCGGCAACTAGGGTATTGGGCTGCTTCGATTTTGGGCTATAAGCGGTCGCAAATGGTTCATTGACCTTTGGCCCCGGTCTGCGGACGGCCGGGGCCAAGGCACGTCTAGAGGCTCGCGATGGGCAACGTAGTGGTGGTCGGCGCTCAATGGGGCGACGAGGGCAAAGGCAAGATCGTCGATTGGCTTTCGGAGCGCGCCGATGTCGTCGTGCGCTTTCAAGGCGGACATAACGCGGGCCACACACTCGTCATCGGCGACAATACGTACAAGCTGTCGCTGTTGCCTTCGGGGGTCGTGCGGCCGGGTAAGCTCGGCGTCATCGGCAACGGTGTCGTGGTCGATCCGTGGGCGCTGATCGCGGAGATCGAGAGGCTTGGCAAGCAGGGCGTGTCGATCACGCGCGAGAACCTGCGCATTGCGGAGAATGCGACGCTCATCCTGCCGCTGCATCGAGAGCTCGATGTGATCCGCGAAGAGGCAGCGGGCGCGGGCAAGATCGGTACGACGGGACGCGGCATCGGGCCGGCCTACGAAGACAAAGTCGGGCGGCGCGCCATCCGACTGCAGGATTTGAAGAACCTCGACACGCTTGGCGCCAAGGTCGATCGCCTGCTGGTGCATCACAATGCGTTGCGTGCGGGTTTGTGCAAGGATCTCGTCGCCAAGGACCAGCTTGTTGCCGAACTGGCCGAGATCGCGCCGCATGTGCTGCCGTTCATGGACGTGACGTGGGATCTGCTCGATCAGGCGTACCGCGCGCGCAAGCAAATTTTGTTCGAGGGCGCACAGGGTGCGCTGCTCGATATCGATCACGGCACGTATCCATTCGTGACCTCGTCGAATACGGTGGCGGCGCAGGCGGCGACCGGTTCGGGCATGGGGCCGCGGGCTGTCGGGTACGTGCTCGGCATTGCCAAGGCCTACACGACGCGCGTTGGTTCAGGGCCGTTTCCGACCGAACTGGATGACGCGGTCGGGGAAAAGCTCGGTGAGCGCGGGCATGAATTCGGCACGGTGACGGGACGTAAGCGGCGCTGCGGCTGGTTCGATGCGGTTCTCGTGCGGCAAATCTGCAAGGTGTCGGGAATCGACGGCATCGCGCTGACGAAGCTCGATGTGCTCGACGGCTTTGATGAAATCCGGATCTGCGTCGGCTATACACTCGACGGCGCAAAGCTCGATCGTCTGCCGGCGGGACAAAATGCGCAGGCCCGGGTGCAGCCGGTGTACGAGACGTTCGAAGGCTGGTCGCAATCGACTCGCGGTGCGCGCAGCTGGGCGGAATTACCGGCGCAGGCAGTCAAATATGTGCGCCGCATCGAGGAACTGATTGGCTGTCCCGTCACGCTTCTGTCAACCAGCCCGGAGCGCGACGACACGATCCTGATGAAAGATCCGTTCCTGGCGTGACAATGCATCCGGCTGGCCGCCCCGCGGCGCGGGAGCCTGGGTGCCTTGTCAATTGGTCACCTTTCGCGAAGTTCACTGGCAACACCGAACGCTGTGTGCTTTGCACGCGCAAACATCCGTCATGGAGCATCGATCATGGCCCGCAAGCCGACCGCAAAAGAGACGTTCGTGATGTTCAATGTCACGTATGAAGACGGTACGATGACGTCGAACCGGCGCGTGCCGGAAGCGATTCTCGGTGGGCTCGACGGCGATGCGCCAGCGCAGACGATGATTGAAGAGCAGGATCGCCAGATCCAGGAGCAGTCGGGGCGGTCTCGTGGCGCGATCAAAGCCATCGTGCGAGCGCCGACGCGGTGAGACATGCCGGTCCTGTTCAGCCCTTCGCGTGAGGATGGCCTGCGGCGGCTCAAGGATTATGTGCCGCTGGCAGGCAGCGCGTATGCCAAGTCGCGCAATTTCGATTTCGGCCCCGGCGAACACCGCAATGTTTCGATGCTGTCGCCTTACCTTCGCCACCGACTGATCGGCGAGGACGAGGTCGTGCGCGCGGTTTTGTCGAAGCATCGCATTTCGACGGCCGACAAATTCGTGCAGGAGGTCTGCTGGCGGACTTACTGGAAAGGTTGGCTGGAGCAGCGGCCGCAAATCTGGGACGATTATCTCAGCGGGCTCGCACACGCGCGTGCGGCAACGGCTTCTGGCCCCGATGTGGCGGCGCGCCTCGCGGCCGCACTCAACGGCGAAACTGGGCTGACGGCCTTCGACGCCTGGACCAAGGAACTTGCCGCGACAGGCTACCTGCACAATCACGCCCGGATGTGGTTTGCCTCGATCTGGATCTTCACGCTGCGGCTGCCGTGGGAACTGGGGGCGGATACCTTCTACCGGCATCTGATCGACGGCGATCCGGCGTCCAATACACTGTCTTGGCGATGGGTTGCGGGGCTGCATACGCGCGGCAAGCACTATGTGGCGCGGGCGGAAAACATCCGGCACTACACGCAAGGGCGTTTTGATCCGGCGGGCGACTTGAACGAAGCACCCGATGCGCTCCAGGGGCCCGAGCCGCCGCCGGCGTCGCGTTTGCGGCCGCCGATGAGCGTCCCGGCTGGCGACGCGGTGGTGCTTCTCGTCAACGAAGACGATTTGACTCCGGAACGCTGGCCGGTTGCGGCGGAGCAGGTCAAGGGCGTCGTGCTGTTGCCGGTCGATGACAGCTATCCCGGGCTCAGCGATGGCGTGAGGGCGTTTCGCGCCGAAGCGATCACCGATACGGCCACACGCGCCGGCCGCTTCTTTGGCTGCCCGGTGGTATCGTTACGGGATGCCATACCCGACGAGGCTGTTTCGCTGTGCCGCGCGGTGGGTGCCGACAAGCTCGTGACGGCGCAGGTGCCTACCGGCCCGTCGCGCGAAACATATGATGGATTGGTGGCTCAGCTTGCAGGATCGGGGATCGCGGCGGTCGAAATCCGGCGCGACTGGGACAGTGCGTTCTGGCCCTACGCGCGATCGAGCTTCTTCAAGGTCAAAGAGCGTATTCCAGAAACGCTCGAGCGGCTCGGATTGATGTGAGCTAGAATGCTGACGTCATGGCGCCGCGTGCTGCTTCGATGGCGCCGTCCTTCAGGGGCAAAGCGAGCAAGCGCATCGGATTGACCGGGCCGGGCAGCGTGACCTGACCCGGCGGGACACACTTGAAGCCGAAGCGTCCGTAGTAGGGTTCGTCGCCGACGAGAATGACGATCGATTTGCCGGCCGAACGCGCGTCGGCAATCCCCTCTGCGATCAACTGGCTGCCGAGGCCCTGACCTGCGAATTCAGGATCGACTGCGATGGGGCCAAGGAGTAGCGCGCCTGAGCCGCCGCCAATCTTGACGTCGCTCAGCGTGACCGCCGCGATCAGCCGGTTGCCGCGTACGGCGACATGGCAGAAATCCGACAACTTGTTGTCGTCGCGGCGGCCCTCGCGCACGCGATAGGCGGAGCGCGCGAAACGGCCCGGTCCGAAAACGAGCGCGTGAAGCGCGCCGATGGCTGGCACATCAAACGGCTCGGCGGTGCGGATCAGGATTTTTTCGGACATGTTTGCCGTCGACAGGAGCGAGCTTTGGCGCGAGCTAGCACGGATGGAACGGGGGGTCTAGCGAGGCGTTACCACAGTGCATCAGGCGGTGCGTTGTCGAAGACCTCGGCTAGACGTGCGATGACGGCGCGGTTCGTTGATTGCGGCAATCGATCACGAGGGAAGAAACCATGATCGGCGATTTCATTATTGGGCGCGGGTATGATCGGCTGCCGCCACGAGCGGACGACAAAAAACGCGACGTGATCGTTGGGAAAATAGCGAAAATTCGCGTATATACTGAAAAGCTCCGGTGTGCCGGCGATGACGATTCCGGCTTCCTCGGAAAGTTCACGTTCGAGAGCCGTCAGGGCCGTCTCGTTTTTTTCCACGCCGCCACCTGGAAAGTGCCAGCCGGGCCGGTAGGTGTGGCGAACCAGGAGGACGCGATTATCTGCGTCGATGACAAGACCCTGCGCACCTAGCGTCAACCCGCGCGCCCAACGCCAGTAGCGCTGGAGGACATACATGACGAATTTGTCCCGGGTCATTCTACAACGGCCTTCGCTCGCGGAATTCAATGATGACGTGTCACACACAGAACGTGCGAATTCGCTACCGTGGAACGGATAGCGGCAACGGGTTTTCAATCATAGTAAAGGGTTTGGAAATCAGATCATCATTTGCGAGCCGATGCGCCTTGTTATGAAAAAAACTTTCACCCTGGCCCATATCTCCGACGTCCATTTGACCCCGCTGCTCGGATTTGGGCCGCAACATTGGAATCTTAAGCGCAGCCTCGGTTTTGTGAACTGGGCGCGGAGCCGTCGCCTGGTGCATAGGCGAGACGTCGCCGACGAACTGGCCGCTGACATGTGGCGACAAGATGCGGATCATGTCGCGGTGACGGGGGATATCGCTAATCTCGGGTTGCCGGAAGAAATTGGCGCGGCGCTCGGGTGGCTGAAAACCGTGGGTCCGCCTGACAAAGTGACGGCCATCCCAGGCAATCACGACATTTATACGCGGCGCGCAAGTGGCCCCTATTGCCTGGACATCTGGCGCGACTATATCGCGGCGGACGCTTGGGGCGCTGAATTTGCCGGCGCAACGCGCGAGTTGTTTCCATTCGTGCGGCGCGCGGGGCCGCTGGCTATCGTGGGCCTCAACTCGGCGATCCCGACGCGACCTTTCATTGCGGCGGGTCGTCTTGGACGCGAACAACTCGCAGCACTCGACGATATTCTTGAGCGCTTGGGGCGCGAAAATCTCGTTCGCATCGTGCTCATTCATCATCCGCCTCTGCCCGGTCAGACGGCACAGCGGCGCGCGCTCTTGGATGCGGCGGACTTGGCAACGGTGTTGTCTGAACGCGGTGCGGACCGTGACAGCCTTGTTTGGCATCCGGGCAAGGAGGGGCTCATCCCGATCGTTGGGGTCGCGTCGGGCTCGGCGACGCGGACACACGGGCCGGAGCCACTCGGGCGCTACAATCTGTTCCGTTTTTCTGACGACGGAATTGAAATGCGTGTTCGCGGACTTGCCGCCGAGGGCGGTGGTGTTGTCGACATCGCGCGATTTGAACTACAGCCAGGGGCGCAACCGTTGTTCGTCTGATGCAGAGTCTCACCAGATGTGTGTGCATGTTGCCTTTCAAGCCAACGCGCGCTTGACAAGGTCAACGCTAGAAGGACCTAATGTCGATGTAACGGTTCCTCGCGGCGTGCAAATGCCAACGGGAGAATAGGGAATACGGTGCGGGTCGTTCGCGATCCAATGCCGAAGCTGCCCCCGCAACTGTAAGCGGCGAGCTTCCCCCACAATGCCACTGACAATGTTTCGGCTTCGGCTGAGCGGCGTCGGGAAGGCGGACGGGAAGCGCCAGAGCCGCGAGCCAGGAGACCTGCCGGTACATGCTGCCCATCCCTCGCGCGGGGCGTGCGAAGGAACGGACCACCCGTAGTGGCGGCTGATGTGCAACCGGTAGGGAGCGGCGTCAGGCATGCGCGGGTTTATGGGTCCAGATTAGATCCCCACGATTGAAAGTACGAAGGCCGGGATCAACTCCGGTTCGAGTGCTCCATTCACCCGTCCGTTCCGGACGTTCGCGCCCTCCACGCCGCTAACGGGTTGGAGGAATTATGGACGTGAGAAATGCGCATTGCGCATGGATGATAACGTGCGCGCTGGCGACAGCCGGCGCGTTGACGGCTACGGCCGAAGCCGTGGCGCAGGAGCCGGTGCTGCCGCCGGTCATCGTCGAGGGCGCAACCCTTGAAGCGCCGGCAAAGCCGACGCCTGTGAAGCAGACGACGCAAGATACGGTTAGCGCGAACACGCCCGCGTCTGGTTCTTCGCCGCCCAGTCCGTCCGTTGCGCAGGAGCCTGCGGACGCCGTGGTCGACGGGGAGGGCACGAACGCGGCAGCAGCGACACAGACGGCCGGAGTTGAGGCCCGCAAGCTCGGCGTGCCGGTCAGTGTCATAACCGGTGCGGATCTAAAAGCACGCCAAATTCGCAATGCGGCGGATGCCTTGCGAAGTCTGCCGGGTGTGGCCGTGTCGCGCGCAGGTGGGGCGGGAAATCTCACTCAGGTTCGTATCCGTGGTGCGGAAGCCAATCAGACGCTCGTCATCATCGACGGTATCGAGGCCAATGACACCAGCAGCGGCGAGTTCGACTTTTCCAATCTATCCGCCGATGACATTGAGCGGATCGAGGTGATCCGCGGCGGTCAGAGCGGACTGTACGGCTCGCGGGCGATTGGCGGCGTGATCAACATCATCACGCGCGGCGGCAAAGGTCCTCTGACCTTTCGCGGCCGCGCTGAAGGTGGCAGCTTTGGAACCAGCGACGTCGCGGGGAGTGTTTCGGCCGGGAACGACAAGGGATACGTGGCAGTCGCGTATAACTTTCAGAACAGCGGCGGGTTTAACATCGCGCCGCAGGGCTCGGAAGAAGACGGCTTCGATCGCAGTACATTCAACTTGCGCGGCGGCGTGTCGATCGTCAGCGGCGTAAATCTGGACTTTAGTCTGCGCAACTCGCGAACAACGTCGGACTTTGACGATTTCAGCGGTCCGCCCCTGGCCCTGCAGACCGCTATCGATTCTCCCAACATCGCCGAAGCTTCGATCTGGCTCGGCGGCGCAAGGCTGACGTGGGATACCTTTGATGGGGCGCTCACGCATGTCTTCGGCGGCAACTTCAACTCCACCGATAGCAGTTCCCAATCGCCTTTCTTCAGTGCCGACAACGAGAACGATCGCCAGCGGTTCAACTATCTCGCGACGGCCCGTTTCGCACAGCCCGAGATTGGCTTGCGACACGTATTGAGCGGACTCGTCGAACGCGAACGGGAGACTTTTACTCCAAACGACAGTTTCGGACCGCCATTCGGCGCCGATGGTGTCGAGCGGGAGCGCAATCGCACGGCGTACGCTGCCGAGTATCGTGGCGAGTTTCTAGACCGGCTGTTCCCTACTGCGAGCGTTCGACGGGAGGACAACGATACCTTCTCCGACTTCACCACGTGGAAAACGGCTCTCTCCGTTGACTTAAAGGAACTCCGTCTGCGGCCGCACGCGAGTGCGGGGACGGCGGTGGCGCTGCCTGGATTGTTTGAGCAGTTCGGTACGGTCGTCGACAGTTTTTTTGGCAATCCAAACCTCGTTCCGGAAGAGAGTTTCGGATGGGACGCCGGTGTTGAATTTATTGTGGTGCCGGGACGGGCGAGCGTCGATGTGACCTACTTCGAAAGCGATCTGGAAAACGAGATCGTCCGTCTCGGCGAAACGCTCATCAATCTGGCTGATCGCAGCGAGAGGAGAGGCGTGGAAGTCGCGGCAACAGCCGAGGTCACCAAAGGATTGGTGTTGGGGGCCGCCTACACCTGGCTTGATGCCAGCGATCCCACCGGCCTGGCGGAGGTTCGACGTCCAGAACACTCCGCACGATTCGACGCCAACTACACGTTCGATAGCGGCCGTGCCAACTTCAACGTGGCCGCCATCTACAATGGGACCGCGCCGGACGTGGCTTTCTTTTTCGATCCCAATCCACCACCGTTCGGCACTTTCGGCTCAACCTTCGTGGATCTCGACAGCTATGTGCTCTTGAATGTGGCCGCGTCCTACAAGCTTTCGCCGGGCGTTGAACTCTATGGGCGCGTCGAAAATGCGTTGGATGATGATTATCAGGAGGTTTTCGGCTTCGAGACCGCCGACATCGCCGCTTATGCAGGGATGCGGTTTACCTATGTGGAAGAAGCCACGCGCGCCTGGTCTGAGGGGCGCTAGAAGGGATGTTTAGGAACCAAAACGCGTGAGCACATTACATCGCAATCGATTGCGAACGACACGGACCCTGGCGGCTTTGGCTGCCGGGGTTTTGGCTTTGGCCGGGCTCAATGTTGGGCCCGCGCGGGCCGATGACGGCAAGCCGCAGCGGATCGTCTCGGTCAATTTGTGCGTTGACCAGATTTTGCTCGATCTCGTGCCGCGGGAGCGCATTGCGGGTGTGAGCTTCCTTGCCGCCGATCCTTCGATGTCGCTGTTGGCGCGCGAGGCGGAGGGTCTTGCATCGGTGCGCGGATCGGCGGAAGAGATTTTGGCCCTTGATCCGGACCTCGTGCTGGCTGGCGAATACACGACAGCGGCGACGGTTGATCTTTTGCGGCGGCTCGGCCGGCGGGTCGAGATCGTACCGATGGCAACAAGCTTCGCGCAAATCCGCGACGTCGTCGGTTTGATGGGCCGGCTCACCGGCGAAACAGAACGCGGTGAGGCCATGGTGCGCCAGTTCGACGGTCGCCGTGATGAGGTGGTTCGGCGGGCGGTGGTGCGTTCAGACGGGCCGCGACCGCGAGCCGTGGCCATGCAGGTGAACAGCCTCGCCTCGGGCGAAGGCAGTCTCGTTGATGAGGTGCTGCGGGATGCCGGCTTCGACAACATGGCCCGCAACGTTCGACTTGGTCCGGCAGGGCAATTGCCGCTGGAAGCCCTCATTGCCGATCCGCCTGACGTCATTGTGCGCGCCAACGCCGCCGCCGACTTCCGCACGGTGCTGGGCGACAATCTCCGGCATCCGGCGTTTCAGGCGCTCGAAGCAACGCGGCCGAGCGTGCACATTCCAATGAACGAGTGGCTGTGCGGGACGCCGAGGATCGTTCAGGCGGTCGAACGGCTGGCCATTGCGCGCGAAGAATTGCACGCGCGGGCTGAGGCGCTGCGATGAGTTCACACCGTCTCGTCGCGCTGCTCGGCTGCGCGGCGGTCGCCGCCTTCGGCTTGTCGCTGCTATTCGGTGTCGGTGGGTTCACGCTGTCTGGATCGGCGGAAGCGCAACACACCATTCTGCTTGAGGTGCGGCTGCCACGGGCGCTACTCGGCTTCATGGTCGGCGGCACGCTCGGGCTCACCGGCGCCGTCCTGCAGGGATATCTCAGAAACCCGCTCGCGGAGCCGGGGATCATGGGAATTTCAGGCGGTGCGGCACTCGGCGCCGTGATCGCCATTCACTCCGGCATGGCCCAGACGTTTGCGCTGGCGCTGCCGCTCGCGGGATTGACCGGCGCTGCACTTGCCACACTCGCACTTGCCATTCTGGCGGGACGTGGGACGGGTTCCGTGACGCTTATCCTGGCCGGTGTCGCGGTGTCGAGCCTTGCCGGGGCGTTGACCTCGCTCGCCTTGAATTTGGCGCCCAACCCCTTTGCAGCTTCGGAAATGCTCTATTGGCTGATGGGGTCGCTGACCGATCGCAGTTTGACGCAGGTGTGGCTCGCCGCGCCGCTGATGGCGATTGGGTGCGCCGTACTGGCACTCACCGCGCGCGATCTGGATGCTTTGTCGCTTGGCGAAGACGCGGCGCAGAACCTTGGCGTCGATCCAGGGCGGTTGCGGCTCATGGTGGTGACGGGAACGGCTCTCGCGGTCGGAGCGGCGACGGCGGTGTGCGGCGCGATTTCGTTCGTGGGCCTCATGGTGCCGCATCTGTTGCGGCCGTTCACAAATGGAGAGCCGGGGCGGCTTCTGCTGCCGAGCTTTCTTGGCGGTGCGGCGCTGGTGCTGTTTGCCGATGTCGCGCTTAGAGCGATTTCGCCGCGCGCTCATCGGCGCGCCGTTCTTCCTCTGGCTCGTTTTGCGTGGCCGGTCGGAGATGGCGTCATGACCGGGTTGATGGGGGACCTGACCGGCGAAGACATCGGTGTGACACTTGGCGGGCGCGAGATCCTGCGGAACGTGTCGATCGCGGTGCGGCCGGGCGATTTCATCGCGGTGGCCGGACCGAACGGGGCCGGCAAATCGACGCTGTTGCGCGTGCTGGCCGGACTGACGCCGCCGGACGCGGGAACCGTCACCCTGGGTGGGCAGAATTTGCGCGGGATGGATCGGCGGGCGCTCGGCCGCAGCATCGCCTACCTGCCACAGGAGCGGACGGTGCATTGGCCGCTCAAGGCTCGGGCCGTGGTGGCGCTGGGGCGCCTACCGCATGGCGCGGGTCCGCTGCGTGGTGAAAGCGACGTCGATCGAGAAATGATCGCAGCCGCTCTGCAGCGAACCGACACGGACGCGCTTGCGGAACGGCCGATCGGTGAATTGTCCGGTGGAGAGCGCGCGCGCGTGCTGATGGCGCGGGCGCTGGCACAGGACGCCGCTTTGCTCATTGCCGACGAGCCGACGGCGGGTCTGGATCCGGCGCATGCCTTGCAGCTCTTTGAAACGTTTACGCGGATCGCAGCTGAAGGTCGCACAGTGATCGTTGCGCTGCACGACTTGTCACTCGCGCTCAGATTTTGTGCACGCACCGTGTTGATGAAGAGCGGTGCCATTGCGGCATCGGGTCTGACGCGCGACGTTTTGACCGAGCACGAAATTGGCCGTGTCTACGGGATCACAGCGAAGGTCGGTGAGATTGCGGGGGTGGCCTGTGTCATCCCCGTATCGGTCAGGCCATGATACGGTCAGGGTGTTGCGTCAGGTTCGGAACGTAGATTGTGAGATCTGCGTTCCTTGAACATGAAGCGGGGCATGTGACGCGTGGGCCTATTCCGACGCCGATTGAAACTCAATCTTGCTCTGCAAGGCGGCGGTACGCATGGCGCGTTCACGTGGGGCGTGCTCGACCGGCTGCTTGAAGACCGCACCATCGACATTGCCTGGATCAGTGCGGCGAGCGCCGGAGCGATCAATGCCGCTGCATTGGCCGCGGGTTTTGCCGAAAATGGACCGGAGGGTGCGCGGGCCAAGCTGCGCGAAGTGTGGGAAGCCGTTGCAAAAGCCGGCATGCCGGAGTTCCTGCGGCTCAATCCGGTCTTGTTCACGCTGTCGCGCTCGGCGCCGCTCGCTCATTTGGTCTCGCTGTGGTCGCCGTATGAATTCAATCCGCTCGGGTTCGACCCGCTGCGGCGGTTGCTCACCGAGACGATTGATTTCGCGGCTATCCGGAAAAACTCGCCGGTTGAACTTTTGATCGCGGCGACGGAAGTGGCGACAGGCGAAGCACGGTTGTTCCGGCGCGAGGAACTCACCGTTGATGCGGTGCTCGCTTCGGCCTGTCTACCGGCGCTGCATCACGCGGTGGAAATCGACGGGGTCGCGTACTGGGACGGCGGGTTTTCGGCCAATCCCGATCTCGTCACGCTGGCGATGGAAAGTCCGGTCGCCGATACGCTGATCGTGCAACTGTCGCCGTTGAAGAAGGAAGGGCTGCCGACGGGAGCGCGCGAAATTCAAGCGCACGTCAACCGGTTGACGTTCAATGCGCCGCTGATCCGTGACGTCGAGATCATCGAGATGGCGCGTGAGGCTATGCGTGGCGCGCTGCGGTCACGTTTTTCAAGGCTGCGGCCGTTGGCGCAGCACCGGTTTCATCTCGTCGAGGCGGCTCCCTATACGAATTTGCTGTCCGACAGGTCAAAGATCCATCCCGATATCCAACTGCTCAACCATCTGCACGCGGCGGGCCGCACGGAAGCGGAGAAGTGGCTTGCCGCCAACCGCAGCTCCATTGGGCGTCGGAGCAGCGTCAATTTGCGGGCGCATTTCGAGGCCGTGCGTGCCGGGCGGCCGAAGCCGCAGGATCTGGTGGATAGCGCGCCCGCATCGCCGGACACGAGCACGATGACGGGGGCATTGGATTTGCCCAAGGTACCGCCTCGGGCGGCACAGCCTGCCGATGATGCATCGCGTGTGGCGCGTGGCGGCGTGTGACCCTTACGGCGCCGCGAGCCGGGCATAGCCTTCGCTCATCGTCTCGTCGAGGATGCGTTTGTAGTCCTTATAGGTTGGGTGTCCTGCGGGGACTTCGCCGAGGGCCGCGCCTTTGAATTCTGATCTTTTCAAATAAGCGATCGGTGCGGAGACTGGCACGAAGAAGCGACCCTGCTTGTTGAGTGTCGTAATGAGGCCGCGCATCTCACCGCCTTGATCCAATTGCGAGACCACGACCATGCGCATGGCGCCCTTGGTCAGCGAGACGAGGTGAATGAACATTGATGAGGACGGTATGTAGAGCCGGCCGCGATGCGAGTAAGGCTGATCGGGGCGGTCACGCTCCTCGAAGATGAGCGATGGCCATTCCGGGTCCCAGACGATGTCGGTTCGATAGGCGACGATGGCGTTGGGCACCGCGAATGCGGGGCGCAGGGTGAGATAGCTGCCGATATAATGATCGACGCCGGCGCGCGTGTAGGCGCCCATGTAGACGGGAGCTACGACGCCGCCTTCGCCTTTCAGGTCCATTGGCTGTGCGGTCGTCATCGCGCCGGACCAGAGTTCCTTCAGGCGCTGATAGTCGAGGCCCAGGACCATGCAGACATTCGCGAACCGGGCGGCCACCCAGCAAGTTCTGGATCGTCTTTTCATGGCACTCGGCGGCATCGGCCAATTCGGCCTGCGTCATCTTTTTTTCGATCAGCGCCGTGCGCAGCATCTGTACAGCGGCACTGCGCTCGGCGCGGGCCGGGACGATTTTGTCGGAAGCCATCGTGGGTGCCGTTCCCGCAAATAACGATAACCAGTTGCGGGTTGTTATCGCCGGTTGCAGGTGTTCAGGCAATTGGTCGGGATCAACAATTTCCGAGAACGGTCAACGGTCGCCGGCAGCGGAGACGACCTGAAGTTTGACGGGGGCGAGGCCGCGGGATTGCATGTCGAGGATCTCGGCGGCGGCTTCGGAAACGTCGATGACCCGGCCTGGTTTGAATGGGCCGCGATCGTTGATGCGCACCACGGTCTGGCGGCCGTTGCGCAAGTTGGTGACAGAGACCAGCGTGCCGAACGGCAGAGTCGGATGGGCGGCGGTCATGGCGCGCTTGTCGAAGACTTCGCCGGACGCGGTTTTCTGGCCCTGCCAGTAGTACGACGCAATGCCGTCCATGCCGTGCGTTTTGGGCGCCTTGGCGCTGATGGACCCCGTGGTGAGGGGCTTCTTGACTGGTGCCGACTTTGGAGCCGATGGGCCAATTTGAACGTGCGTGACCCACTGCGTCTCGACCGGGTTAGCGTGTGCCGCGAGGGGGCCGACGGTCAGGGCGAGCAGGGCAATTATCGTGCGGTAATGGGTGGGCATGGGTGTCCAATGGCAAAGATGCAGTCCAAATGACAACGGAGCGAGCTGCGGATTTGTTCCGCTAGCGTGATTCGCAGGCGGCCCGAAGGCGGCAGTGGCGTTAGAGAGCGCGGTAGGCGCGTACATGCCAAATGGACAGCTCGCATATCCTTGCCTCTATTCTCTTCATGCAGCAACCTTGCGAAAAACCTCGTCCGCCTGCCCGACCTCGATCACCTTTCCGGCCTGGGCGAGGATACTGTAGTTTTTCCCCATTTCCGCCTTTTTCGAAACGACTGACACCAAGGTTGGAGGGTTATCCAGCGCTGCTAAATCGTGGAAAGCTGTGCTCGCTTTGAAAACCGAAACAGGCCAGTTCGGAACAGCTTGGAAGACAGTTGAGTGACCGTTGACTTTTGTTACTGCTGTTACATCCCATTCGGTTGTGGACGCTCCAACGACCTTACTTTCGTGCTCTACAGCTGTTGGAAATAAGTGATCCAACTTTGCGTGCAGCAACTCCGAAATTGCGGCCTCGCTGTCTTGAGAAATATTCGCGATAATGCGCTCCGCTAGCGCCTTCGACGCTGCGCTCACATCAAAAATTGCGCGTTCTACCTCATTAACGGGAACATCAGCGAATATGGCGCGTCGTCCAACGTCCACACCGTATTTTTCGACTACTGTGCGCGCCGAATTTGCAAAGGATCGCGTCGCGCCAAAACTTTCCGCCTCGCGGTAGGCGAAGCCGGAATCGCTTACGCGGATTCCGCCTGGAGCATATGTGAGGCGCACTGTAACGAACGACCCACTTGGGTAAACCATCGGCAGGCTGATGAAGCTCGCGTCCCCCCAATTCCGTGTGGAAATGAGGTTTGGTGCGATGGCCTCGCTTATTTTGGAAAGCGTTATCTGGCCAGCCATTAAAACGGTCCTCCGGTAAAGAAATCATACAACCATTCAGGTTCTGTAACAACACCTATGTTGTTGATTCTTAGACGCTTTCCGGTGAACGCCAGAACATCATGAAAGGTTTCAACAATCTCATCGATCTCGCGGGCAACTGTGAGACCACCTAAGCGCATACGTTGCTCTGTATCTGACCAGTTGAGCCGAAAATCATGTAAGTGGGTATCTGAAACGCGCTTCCCAGACCATTCAGAAACTGGTTTGCGAGGGTTTGAGTGTCCCCCTTCAAGCGAGCGCCAGTCGAAGCGTTCGATGGGAATGCACTGTCTTCCAGGAGTTCGCGATATCCGAAGTTCAAATGTCAGATTGCAGTCGGGGCGATGTGCATAGCATCCGCCGTGCAGAACAAGTCCGGTTTGGGCAATGCCGCCGATCTCAATCGGGGCGTCGAACCAGATGTAGTCAGTTTCCGACTCTGGGTTTGACCAGCCAGGGAACAGCCCGATCTCCTTCTCTGCCTCGAAGATGTCTTTTACCGTCGCCATTTTTACCGCGTAGCGCATTTGCGGTAACGGCGCGAGTCAGTCCTGTGTCAGGGGGATAAACCGAAAAAAAGGGGCGGTGGAAGCTTTTTGCTTCCTACCGCCCCGGTGCTCATGATCGAGGGCTCAACCCTCAAGACGTCGGCTGTATTAGAGGACGGAAACGGACACGGGAGCGGGCGGCAGCACGCGACAGATCGATGACGCGGCCCTTGATGTAGGGACCACGGTCGTTGATCGTGACCACGACCGAGCGGCCGTTGTTGCGGTTGGTGACGCGCACCTTGGTGCCGAACGGCAGCGTCTTGTGGGCCGCCGTCATAGCGTTCGGGTTAAACCAGCCGCCCGATGCGACGCGCTGGGGCTGCCAGTAGTACGAGGCCATGCCGCTGTAGCCACCGCCGGATGCGACCGAGTAGGATTTCTTGGACGCTTTGTAGCCGTAGGTCTTCTTCGAAGCTTTGTAGGCAACCTTCTTTTGCGAAGCCTTCTGGCTGTAGGCGCGGTTCTTGTTAGCGTTGTGCTTGTGGGCCTTGACGCACGCGGCGGCGGGACCTTGGCACTCGTAGGCGGCGCTGGCCGTGCGAGCATCGGCAAAACCGACAGCGACCATCGCCATCACGGCAGCAAACATAATGCGCATCTCTAACTCTCCATCTCATCGTGCGACGCTGGCCGGTTCGGCTGCCTTTTGCGGGGATCAGGCGGCCACTCAGGCCCGCCGTGCCGATCGCCCGACCGGTGCCCTTCGGGTCACCGGTTCGGCCGAACGGCCTCAGTTCCTCGCGGCAGCTCAAGCTGAACCTGAGCCTGGACCCGGAACGTCCTCATTCGTCGTTTATGTTTGGGGTGCAACTGACGTCGATCCCCTCCGATGGCCGGAAGCAACCATCGCAAATCAAGGGGGTCAACCCAGTGAAATGAACGTCATTCAATAAAATGAGGAGCATTGGCAAAAAATTTATGTATTTCAGCGGTGTGACGGATCGGGCACGCGACCGCACGTCGCAGATTTTTTATGTTAAGCATAATGCTGAAGGGTCTGAAATACCGGCGAATTCGCGACTTTTGTGCGGCGCGGTATCGTGATTGAAGGGCCGGCGGTATGCGGAAGCGGCATAAAAGTTCGCCAAGTGCGGCCGGCGTTCATCTGTTACTGACGCGGTTTACGGCTGCCCGGCGCTGGAGAAAGCACACGTGACCGACGACGCCACCGTCATGCCACCGACGATCAGGGAGGCAACGCGCACGTGGGCCCGCATCGGCGTGCTGTCGTTCGGCGGGCCGGCGGGGCAGATCGCACTGATGCATAAGGTGCTGGTGGAGGAGAAGCGGTGGATCGATGATCGCCGGTTTCTGAGCGGTCTCAATTTCTGCATGCTGTTGCCCGGACCGGAAGCCATGCAGCTGGCAACGTATGTGGGCTGGCGGTTGCACGGGGTGACGGGCGGGCTGATCGCCGGCCTGCTTTTTGTGTTGCCGGGCGCGGTTTTGATGCTGGCGCTGGCGCTTGGGTACGCACACTTCGGTTCGGTGCCGATCGCAGGGGCGCTGTTTCTTGGCATCAAGGCGGCGGTGCTGGCCATTGTCGTCGAGGCGCTGCTCAGGGTTGCCAAGAAAGCGCTGCACCAGCCGGCGGACTGGGCCATCGCCCTTGGGGCCTTCATCGCGATCTTCTTCTTCGCCGTTCCGTTCCCGTTGATCGTGATCATCGCCGGTGTGATCGGCTATCTGCGCGGTCGAGGCGCTCCCGTGCTGCCAGCGTCTACGGATGCGCGGGTCACGCCCGGCGAGACTTTGCGCACCATCGTGGTGTGGACGGCGATTTGGGTTCTGCCGCTGCTGGCGGTTGCCGCCATGTTTGGCGAGGCGCACGTTCTGACCCAGCTTGCCTGGCTCTTCTCCAAGCTCGCCCTGGTTACCTTCGGCGGCGCGTATGCGGTGCTTGCATATCTAGCGCAGGAAGTGGTGCAGACCTATCGCTGGCTGACGCCGGGCGAAATGCTGGATGCGCTCGGGCTGGCCGAAACAACGCCCGGTCCGCTGATCCTCGTCACGGAGTTTGTGGGCACGCTGGCGGCGTTTCGGCATGGCGGCGGCAATGCCATCGTCATGGGCGTGCTCGGCGCGATGGTGACGCTGTGGGCGACGTTTGTCCCGTGCTTCCTCTGGATCTTTGCCGGTGCGCCCTACATCGAGCGGATCAATGCCATCCCGGCACTGCGCTCGGCATTGGCGGCCATTACGTCGGCGGTGGTCGGTGTGATCTTGAACCTGACCGTGTGGTTTGCATTACACGTTCTGTTCGCTACGCTCGACGGCGTCCAAGCGGGGCCGTTGCGTTTCGAGTGGCCGCAATGGACGACCATCCGATGGGATGCGGCGGGCCTTGCACTGCTGGCCGCCGTGCTGCTGTTCGCCCTTCACCGCGGGGTTGCGACGACGCTTGCGATCACGGGCGGAACAGCGCTTACCCTCCATGCGCTGGGCGTCATTTGACGGGTTAGAGCCAGCCTTTCCGGCGAAAGTAGACGTAGGGTATGACGGCGGCGAGGACCATGGCGCCGATGGCCAGAGGGTAGCCATACTCCCATTCGAGTTCCGGCATGAATTTGAAGTTCATGCCGTAGATCGATGCAACGAGTGTCGGCGGCATCAGCATGACCGCCATGACCGAGAAGAGCTTTATGATCTGGTTCTGCTCGGTGGAGATCATGCCGAGGGTCGCCTCAAGCAGGAAGCCGATGCGGGTTGTCAGAAAACGTGTGTGTTCCATGAGCGAGTGTATGTCGCGCTGAGCGACGTCGATGCGTTCAAGGATGCGCGGATCGAAACCCCGCTCGCGCCCGCTGTCGCGGAAAAAGTGCATGGTCCGGTCGAGTGAGGTCGAGCTTTCCAGTACGCGCGAAACAAGGTCGCCTTCCTTGCCGGTGTTCTTCAAAATGACATCCAAACGGCGCGAGCTGTCGCGGCGACCTGTGTTGAGGTTGAAGAGGCTCTGGGTCAGCTTGTCAACATCGTCCTGGATGCGTTCGATGACGTCGGCGGTGCGCTGCACGATCGTTTCAATGAGACCCATCATGATGGCGCCGCCCGAAGTGCATACGAGGCCGCCCTTTTCCGCGCGCGTGACGAACAAAGGAAATGCCTTCGGTTCGACGTAGCGCACCGTGATGAGAAGGTTGTCCTTGAGAATGAACGTTACGCTCGACGATGCGGGCGTGATTTTGTCGGGGAAGTAGATGATCGACGTCGTCATGAAGGTGGCGCCGTCTTCCTCATAGAAGCGGCTTGAGGCTTCAATTTCGCGGACTTCGTCACGGGTGGGGACGTCGAGGCCGATGGCGCGCTCGATCATGGCTTCGTCGTCCGGCGACGGGTTGACGAGATCGATCCAGACCGTTTCGGGCGCGAGCGTGCCGCCGTCGGGCTGGCGGACCAAGGCGCCGTTCCGGCAATTGTAGATGTTGATCATAAGCTGGCTCCTAAAACTCAGCACCGCGAATGACAAAAAGGTCATGCGGTGTCAATTGCGCACGTCCTATAATGCTGCGTATGTTCGAGCAGGCGCAGACGCTGTGCTTTTATGATGATGGAGAAAGCTGTGACCCGTTCGCCTTTTACAGCCGCAATGCTGGCTGCTGTCGTTGCGATAACCGGTACGACTTTCGGCCCGACCGTGGCGTCGGCGGCTATCGTATGCCGCAATGGTGCGCAACTGGTCAGCGGCAGCTACCTCATAACGCCCTACTGTCAGGACAAGCTGTTGGCGGCGGTAGCGCGAGAGTATGGGTTCAAAGTGTCGTTTGCAGAGATCCGCGACAATCCCAACTCCAAACGCAATATTTGCATTTACGTCGGCCGCGATATCCGGGTGCAGGAAAACTGTCTGACGGCCAACCCGACGGGCCGCCGCGGATTCTGATGACTTCGAGCTTGATGCGCTTCAGACTTTTAGTCCCATCAGTTCGACAATCTCGTCGACGGCGCGCGTGGGGAAGAGGCGGCCATCGCGGACATCGGTTTCGATTGCCGGCAGACGCGCGGCAACGGCGGGGTTGGCCTTGACGGCTTGCAGGAGGCGATCGCTCAAAAGGTCGCGCATCCATTCGACGGCCTGACGCTTGCGACGTTCGGCGAAGGTGCCATTGTCGTGCATCAGATGGCGATGTTCGGTGATCTTGGCCCACAATTCGTCGAGGCCCAGGTTGGTGCGGCCGGAAATGGTGACGACAGGCGGCAGCCAGGCGGCCGACTTGGGCGTGAAGATTGCAATTGCATTCTGGTACTCGTTGGCGGCCCGCTTGGCGCGCGTGATGTTGTCACCGTCGGCCTTGTTGATGGCGATCATGTCGGCCAGCTCGATGATCCCTTTCTTGATGCCCTGCAAATCGTCGCCGCCGCCGGCGAGCAGAAGCACGAGGAAGAAATCGACCATATCGGCGACGGCGACCTCGGACTGACCGACGCCGACCGTTTCGACAATGACGACATCAAAGCCGGCCGCTTCAAGGAGCACCATGGTTTCGCGCGTCTTGCGGGTGACGCCGCCAAGCGTTCCAGACGTCGGCGAGGGCCGGATGAAGGCATTCTGCAACGGGGCGAGCTGTGCCATGCGGGTCTTGTCGCCAAGGATCGAGCCGCCGGTGCGCTTTGACGTTGGGTCGACGGCGAGCACGGCGACCTTGTGGCCGGCGGCGACGAGGTTGGTGCCCAACTGATCGATCGTTGTCGATTTGCCGACACCGGGCACCCCTGTGATCCCGAGGCGAATGGCCTTGCCGGAGTAGGGCAACAGTCGCTGCAGCAAGTCTTGCGCTTCGCCATTGTGTGCGAGCTTTGTACTTTCCACGAGTGTGATGGCGCGGGCGAGCGCCGTGCGATCCCCGGCGAGGATGCGCTCCTGGTATTCAGCCGGGGTCAGGGTGTGGCGCATCGCGGAGGGTCATCCAACGGCAGTGGGAAGGGACGTGCAACCCTATCGAATGGGCGGGTTGGCCGGCATTTTGGCCGGGCACGAGCCGGAGCGCGGACCATGTGCAGGATTTTAGCTGATCGCAAGGGGGCGCGGGTGCGTCGCGTCGCCGTTTGCACCGTTGGGCGGCCGAGGGTGCGGTGCCCTCGTGTTGGCGTCATTCAAGGCTGTTAATGGGCTCTCTTGCGATTTGCCCTTGCGTTCCGAGCGGCTAAGCTGCCGCGTCGCACACGGGGATGCCACGTGGGCCGGCGCGGTGGGCGCCGATGGGGAGACTGTGGATGGCCGAGTTACCGGAACTGGCGCGCTTCGGCATTGCAGCCGTGGCCGTGCTCATTCTCTTTGCGTTTGCCTGGAGCGCGACGCGGCCGATGCCCGTGCTGGCTCGTTTGCTGGCTCGGCTGTGCCTGTTGGCGCTGGCTGTTCTGCCGGTCGCGCTGATGGTGCTGACGGGCGAATTGTCCATGCCAAAGGTCGCAACAGCGCCTTCGCCGCCCGTTGCCGAAGCGCCGACCGAGGCTGCGCCGCAACCGGTTCCCGAGGCGGCGCGAGACCGGGACGCGGCGAAGCCGTCGTCGCCGGCCGCCGCGAAGAAATCGGCTGCGGCCAAGCCGGCGGAGCCTGAGGGGCCCGTGGTGAGCCAGGCGCCGGCGCCAGAAAGCGTGCAAGAAAGCGTGCCAGAAAGCGTCCCGGAAAGCTCGCCCGGGCGCGGTTTGGGCGAGGGATCAGGTGCGGCATCCCCCCCACCGCCGGCGCCCGTGACAACACCGGCACCTGATGGGGCCACGGCCGCCGAGGAACAGCGCACCGGGTTCGACGTGGTGCCGGTTTATTACGGCACCGATCGGGCCGAGGCTGCGACCGAGAAACGGCTCGATTACGGGTTCAATCGTGGCCGCAAGCTGACGTTGGGTCAGGCGCTCGTCACCGTTCCCAAGGCACATGTGCAACCGACCATCGAGCGGCCGTGGGCGATCCGCATCCCATACTTCGACGTGACACTTTACGAGGAGGCGGAGGATCCGGAGAAGCACTTTACGATGAAGGAATTGAAGGCGCAGACGCGTGAGGAATTCTTGGCCCTCGTTCGCGCGCGGCTGGCAAAGTCGGAGCGTTTCAAGGACCACGCGCTCGTTTTCGTGCATGGCTATAATACGACGTTCGATAACGGCATCTACCGCACGGCGCAGATTGCCTACGATTTGAAATTCGACGGCGCTCCGTTTCTGTATAGCTGGCCATCAGGCGGCGGGCTTTCGAGCTACACCTACGATCGCGAGAGCGCGGGACAGTCGGTGCCCTACATGCGCGAATTCCTCGATCTCGTTATCAAGGAGACGGGCGCGAAAAAGGTGTCGGTCATCGCACACAGCATGGGCAATCAGCCGGCGCTGCAGGTGCTCAGGGACATCAAGGCTTCGTCGCCGCCGGGCGTGGTCATCAGCCAGATCATTCTCGCGGCGCCCGACGTCGACCGCGATAACTTCGAGAACATCGCCAAGGACATCCAAGGCCTTGCGAACGGCATCACGCTGTATGCGGCCTCTAACGATTTCGCGCTCGGCGTGTCGCGGCGATTCAACGGCGGGGTGCCGCGTGCCGGCGACGTGCCCGACGGCGTGCCGCTGGTGTTGCCGGGCATAGACACGATCGACGTCACGGCGGTGTCGACAGACAGCTTCGGGCTCAATCATTCCGGATACGCGGAAAACAACGCGCTCCTCAATGACCTGCAGCTTCTGATCCAGACCGGTGAACGGCCGCCGAAAAAGCGCGTTCCCATCCTCGATGAGATCGTGACACCGGCAGGCGACTTCTGGCGCTACCCGGTTTCGCCGTGACGGCGTCGCGTTAACGAGGTCTTAAGCCCTGTTCCATAACGTGGCGCCTCAAAAGAGGCGGGGCAGCCATGACCGGACGAACGTTCGCAGGACGATTTGGATTTTTCGAACGGGCTTTCATGTCGCTGGCCGTTCTGGCGGCGCTGGGAACTGCCACCGTGCGCGCGGACGAGGCTTATCTTTGCGATGGAGGGCGCATCGTCAAGGTTGCGTTCGGCAAACTCGAAGAGATGAAGCGCACGGATGCCTGCGTCGCGGCCCATTACGGAATGAGCGTGGTCCCGCCCGCCAGGATTGAAACCGGTGCCATCCCGGTACCGGAGCGACACGAGAACAGCCCGTCGGCCGCGACGATTGTCGCGCCTTCAAATCCGGCGCCGAGGGCAATCACCGCTCCCACGTTGGCCCCTGCCGCGCGAGCCGCGCCTATTAGAGCCGCGCGAGCCGCGCCGATGAAAACGGCTTCGATGGATAAGGCACCGTCGCCGCGAGCCGCCGCCGGGACCGACTATCGCAATGTCGTTCTTCTCAATCCGGAGCCCGGTCAGCCAGTGGTTTTCCATCATGAGCGGTGAGCGCTGCCCCACCTTGGGCTCGGCATAAGGACTTCGTTTACTCGCGTTTGAGATTGTAACGGACGATTTACAGATTTTCGGTCCATCGGTCAGGCTTATTCCCATGTTCAAATCCGTGCTCGCGCGCTTTGTCTGTGCTTCAGCGGTTGCGTTGGCGATGCCGGTTCCGGTGCTGGCTCAGGAAGAGGCGCCGTCGGTCGCGGTTGAAGAGAGCGCCGATCAGGACGTGCTACCGCCGGGTGCCAGCAGCAACGATACCTTCGATAGCAAGCTGCATGGAGGCAGCGAGGATTCCGCAGATGAGCCGCCGCAAGCTCGTGAGGAGACCAAGCCGACGCAGCGTCGGTCGGCAACGTCCGACGCGGAGGCGCGCGAAGCAGCAAAACGCGCCGAAAAAGCCCTATTCAGCGATCCGGCCAAGGACAAGGCCGTCGCCAACCCGCTGCTCGATGGGCGGGGCGCCGATTATTACGACCGGCGCGCCAAGGAAATCCTGAAGAACGATGCCGACAAAGGCCGCGTCGACCTGCATCCGCTGATGCAGGCTCATCCGGACGACTACGTCGTTGTATGCACGGCGGGATGTCCGAGCGGGCTCAGCTCCTCAATCGTGTCGTTGCTGCCCAAGCCGCCCGTTGCACCGGCCACGCCTTATCCCTCCGCTCAAGGTGACCAAATCAGCTGCGCGGCCGGCTGCGGTGCTAACGGCAAACGGTCGTTCGCCGGGGCGCCCGTGACTGCGGTCGCGGCAACTGTCGGCGAGTGGATGACGACCGTCGCCAAGGTTCCGGCGGGAGCCGGGACGCCGGTACCGAAGGCGGTGCAGTCCGGCGACTGGATGGAGAAGATCAATCGCGAGCGCGACGAAGCCAGCAAGGCGTCTGCTTCCAGCGCCGCACCGGTAACGGCGAAGGCTGCAACGGTGCCTCTAACGGCACCTGCGCCCGAAAAGCGCGAGATCGCTGCTGCCAGCGAAATGACGGCGAGCAAAGTTGGCGTGGCGTTGCCCCTTACAAAGGCGGAAACCGTCGCAACGACGCCCAAGCCGACGGTGACGGCTGTGCCTGCGCAAACCAAGTTAGCGGCGGTTGCAACCAAGCCGGCCGAACCCGTTGCAGCACGTGCTGCCGGCGAAATGACGGCACGCAAAGATGGCGTGGCATTGCCCGTCACAAAGGCAGAAACTGTCACAACAACGCCCAAGCAGACAGAGACGGCGCCAGCTGTGCCTGCGCAAAACAAGCTAGCGGCGGTTGCAGTCAAGCCGGGCGATCCTGTTGCAGCACGTCCCGCAGCACAGCCGGTTGTGAAAGCTCAGACGGCGGTCGTGGTGGCGCCGGCCAATCCGCCGATCGTCGCGGAAGCCATGCCGACAATCGTCCCGCACGGCATCACCGATGCCAAAATGGAAGCCGCCAAAGCCGCCGCGCCGTCCCAGACGATTGTGGCCGTCGAAGCCAAGCCGTCGGCTGCTGCCGCGGCATCGCCGCCTGTGCTGAAGCAGATCGCGGCACTGGAGCCCGCGCCGACCGTGACCTCTGAGAAGCCGGCTGCGACGCCAGCCCCGGCGCCCACCGTTGCTCGTCCGCTTCCGGCGGCTCCCGCCGCTTCGGCGGTGACCGTCACCGAAATGGCAAAGCCTGCCGAAAGCAAGAGCGGGTCGCTGTTCAAGGACAGCACGAAGGTCGCGGCCGTTTCCCCGCCCGTTACCGAGAAGCCCGCCGCAGCGGCACCGGCCCAGACCACACAAGTGGCGAAGGAACGCGTTATTTCGGTCTTGTCCGAAGACAAAGACATGAATGCCGCCATTCACAAGGCGCGGGCGTCGATCGGCATGTTCTGGAAGAGCTATGAGACGCCGGGCGCGGGTGAGACGGATCACGCGCTCAAGGTTGCTGTTGCTGGCAACGGTACGACGGAACATTTCTGGCTGACGCGCATCAAGCGCGATGGCGAAAAATACTCCGGCGTGATCAGCAACCAGCCGCAGAGCGTCAAGACCGTCAAGATCGGGCAGCGATTCCAGTTCACCGCCGACATGGTTTCGGATTGGACATTCAAGCGGCACGGCAAGCTCGTTGGCAACGAGACCATGCGCGTGTTGCTGCCGCGGATGCCGGAAGAGCAGGCCGCTGTTTACCGGCAGATGTACGAAAAGCCCTGATCGACCGCAGGTGACATGCTGGACGCGGTGATCGAGGCTTAGACCGCGAGCGCGGCTTTCAGTTTGGCGGCGTGGCTCGCCAGAACATCCCCATTTTCCATGCCGCGGGCGTGCGACTTCAGCGCGACGCCTTCGTGGCGCGGGATGACGTGGACGTGCAGGTGAAACACCGTTTGGCCGGCCGGCGCTTCGTTGAATTGCATGATGGTGATGCCGTCAGCGCCAAACGCAGTTTTAGCGGCGATGGCGATTTTCTGCACGACGGGGAGCAGCCGCGCCAGCACATCCGCATCGGCATCGAGAAGGTTGCGGGAGGCCGCCTTGGGGACAACGAGTGTGTGGCCTGGCGCCTGCGGCATGACATCCATGAAGGCGACCACGTCGCTGTCCTCATAGACCTTGTGGGCGGGAATTTCGCCGCGCAGGATCTTTGAAAAAATGTTGCCGTTGTCATAGGCGGCGTCCGGCATGACCTTTACTCCTGCGGGCTCATCCTGGTCAGCCGATTACGGGAAGTACACATCAGCCGTCAAGGCGGTAGGCTGGTTCGCATCAATCCTGCTCTTCAGCCATGGCCTTCTTGTAGGGCGCGAAATCGGCCAGGAGGAGATTGGTTTCTTCCACGGCGCGACGTTCCTCAATCAGGAATCGCGCGACAGCTTTGGCAAGGCCCTCGTCGGCGAACCAGTGCGCGGAATAGGTGGTCACAGGATCATATCCACGGGCGAGTTTGTGCTCGCCCTGCGCACCGGCTTCGACGCGGGGCAGCCCGTGGGCGATCGCGTAGTCGATGGCGCGGTAGTAGCACAATTCGAAATGGAGATAGGGGACATGCTCGTTGCAGCCCCAGTAGCGGCCGTACAGACAATCGCCGCCGATCATGTGTAACGCGCCCGCGATGCGCCGGTCGCCACGCTTGGCGAACATCAAGAGGCAGTGCGCGGACATGCTTCGGCCGAGTTCGGAGAAGAACGCGCGGTTGAGATACGGACGGCCCCATTTGCGCACGCCGGTGTCCATGTAAAAGTCGTACATGGCATCCCAATGCTCTTGGGTTATGGCCGCACCCGTCACCTCTTCGATATCGAGGCCAATGACAGCCTCCGCGCGCTCCTTGCGCACCATCTTGCGTTTGCGGGAGGCAAGCGAAGCAAGAAAGTCATCGAATGAGCGGTAGCCTCGGTTGGCCCAGTGGAACTGCTGGCCGGTGCGCTGCAAAAGCCCAAATTCGCCGAGCCGTTGCCACTGTTCTTCTTGCGGAAACGTGATGTGCAGCGACGATGCGCCGATGCGGCCGGCCAGCGTCATGCCAGCGGCGATGAGCGTTTGTTCCGCCGTGATGCGGTCGGCTTGCGCGTCGACGAGAAGCCGGGGCCCCGGCACGGGCGTGAACGGGACGGCGACCTGGAGCTTGGGGTAGTAGCGCCCGCCGGCTCGCTGATAGGCTTCCGCGAAGGCGTGATCGAAGACGTATTCACCGCGGCTGTGCGTCTTGACGTAAAGAGGCATGGCCGCCTCCACATCGCCGGCCGAGTTTTCCAGGACGATGTGCTGGGGAATCCAGCCGGCATCACGCCCTGTCGTTGCCGCCGTTTCAAAAGCGGCGAGGAAGGCGTGGGCCATAAACGGGTTGAAGCGTGCCGGATCGGGATTGGCCATCCGGTCCCAGTCGGCTGCCGCAATATCGGTAATCCGGCCGATCACCTTCGCTTGCCGTGTGGTGCCGTCGTCCATCCGTTGGCCTCGTAGCGCTGCCGTCCTATATGATACTCGAACGGCCACAGCCGGATCATTCGAGGGCACTTATAGATGGGTAATCATTCGGGTCTTTTCGCGCGCCGGCAACTGGTCGCCTGCGTGTCCGCGCTTCTGGTGGCAGTGCTGGCGGGCACTGTCCTCGCGTTCGCCCAAGACGGCGAGGGCGTCAAGGTGCCGCGCAAATCCATCTTCAACAACCTCGTGTCAGCGGATTCTGTCGAGAAGTCGGCTGAACTCCAATATTCCCAGATGACGCGGCAGGCCTTTCAGCAGCGCAAACTGCTTGATGCCAACGATCCGCGCACCGTCCGCATTCGGCGGATCGCCAAGGATCTGCTGCCGCACACCAACAAGTTCAACGAGCGGGCGGCCAAATGGGATTGGCAGGTGAACGTTTTCGACAGTCCGACGATCAATGCTTTCTGCATGCCCGGCGGAAAGATCGCGGTCTTTACCGGCATCGTCGACAAGCTGCAGCTGACCGACGACGAGATCGCGGTCATCATGGGGCATGAGATGGGACATGCGCTTTGGGAACATGCGCGCGAGCGGACCGCGAAAGTCAACCTGACCAGCATCGGCAGCCGCGTCATCGGTGGACTGCTGTTCGGGCAGGCGGGGGAACTCGTCGGTGCGGCCGGGTCGAGCCTGGCGGCGCTCAAGTTCTCACGCAACGACGAGACGGAAGCCGATCTGATCGGCATGGAACTCGCCGCGCGCGCGGGCTACGATCCTCGTGCCGGCATTACGCTGTGGCAGAAGATGGCTAAGGCCGCGAGCGGGGCACCACCGCAGTGGCTCTCGACGCATCCATCCGGTGATACGCGGATCAAAACGTTCAAGGACAATCTGAAAGATGTGATGCCGCTTTACGAGCGGGCGAAGGCGGCGAAAAAAGCGGGCTAGAGTTCGATGCCTTCGAAAATCGCCGCGTTGGCGTGAAACTTGGCGTGTTTCACGTCTTCCGGCGTGCGCACGGTCCAGGTGAAAATGGGTAGCCCGTCCACTTCCCGCGCGTATCGGGTGACCGGCGTCGGCAGTGCCGACAGCTCATAAGCGTAGAATGAGGGCGCCGCGGGGCCCGCTTCCAAAAGATTGGATAGCCGCTCCGCCCGCTCGGCGGTGATACGATCCGGCCACCATGGTGCGCCATCCTCGTCCTGGTAGCTGCCGGAGACGATGCCGCGCGGAATCTCGGTGGCCAGTTCGCGGATCACGGTCATAACGTCGGGATCGAAGGACATGAGCGCGATATCGCCGGGATAATCGAGGGCGCGGCGGGCAATTTCAGCCAGAAACGCAATTTCGGGCGGGTTCCACTCGCTCTTGATTTCCACAAGCAAGGGGACGCGGCCGTCGACCAGCGACAGCAATGCTTCGAAGGTCGGAATGCTGTGCCCGCCGACGCGCGTGCGCAGCGCTGCGATCGCGCTGGGTGCCAAGTCGGATATGCGGCCGTCGCCGCCGATCAGCCGTTCGATCGTGTCGTCGTGGAAGACAACCGGCAGTCCGCCGTGCGCCGGCCGTAGATCGCACTCGATGCCGTAGCCTTTGTCGATCGCCGCCTGGAATGCGGCGGCTGTGTTTTCGACGCGGCCCAATGCTTCGTTGTGCAGGCCACGATGGGCCATGGGCCGGATAAACGCGGCGCGATCGAGCATGTCGGCCTCAGGATACAAGTAGGACGGCATCGACCTCGACGGCGGTGTTTGCGGGCAGCCCGGACGCTCCGACCGCGGCGCGTGTATGGCGGCCCTTGTCGCCGAGCACCTCGACCATGAGATCGGAGGCGCCGTTGACCACTTTGGGGTGATCGGCAAATCCTGCACCGGAATTGACGAAGCCCGTCAGGCGAACGACCTGCGCAATGCGGTCCAGCGATCCGAGGGCCGCCTTGGCCTGCGCGAGAATGTTCAAGGCGCACAAGCGGGCGGCTTTCTGCCCGTCCTCGACGGTCAGGTCCGTTCCAACCGATCCGGTCATGAGCGTGCCATCAGCGGCTTTGGCAATTTGTCCTGAGATAAAGAGCAGATTTCCCGCCAGCATCGCTGGAACATAGTTTGCTACCGGTACGGGGGCCGCCGGAAGATCAAGGCCCAATGCCTGTAAACGTGCCTCGATCTCGCCTGCCATCCGTGATCTCCTTGAAGAGAGGTCGGTAACCCCTTAGTTTGACGACACGTTGTCGTCCGAACCGACGACTTTTGCAATCGGCCGCTGTGACGGCCAGCGGGTGACCCTCCGGGTCTGGAACCGGCCAATCGTTGGCCCTAGGAAATCTGATGCGTGCAACCCTGGCCGGACCGGCCGTTCTTGCGGTGCTGACCGTGGCGAGCGCATTGGCGCCGATGGCGGTGGCCGAGATCGCCGCACCCGCGGCGGCTCCCGTGCGCCTGCAGCCACATCGAGCCGTGTATGACATTTCACTCGATGAAACCGGGCCGGCGATGAGCATCGGCAGCATCACCGGGCGCGTCGTTTATGAACTGATGGGAAGCGCGTGCGAGGGCTATGCGCAGAACATGCGGTTCGTCACCGAGACAGCCTCCACGGAGGGCCAAGCCTCGACGACGGATCTGAGGACGTCGAGCTGGGAAGATGCGCTGGCGCGGCGTATGCGCTTTTCGTCCTCGACTTACAGCAATGACCAAATGGCCGAGCAGACGCAGGGGACGGCGACGAAATCGGATGCCAAGGGCGCTATTGCACTCAAGAAGGTTCCGGCTGCCAAGATCTCCGAAAGTTCGCCCGGCGCCCTTCAATCGGTCAACATCGAGATGACGAAGCCGGCGCGCAAATCAGCGCGAATTGGGGAACCGGTTTATTTCCCAATTGATCATTCGGTCGCCATCATCAAGCAGGCCAAGTCTGGCGCGCGGAGCTTTTCCGGCAACCTCTATGATGGCTCGGAGGGTGGCGAGAAATATTACTTCACCGCAGCCGCGATTGGCCGGGTCTCGGCCAACGATGCCTTGAAGGCGGTTCCCAAGCTCGCCGGCAATGCGAGTAAACTCGACGGCGTGCGCTCCTGGCCGGTGTCGATCGCGTACTTCAAGCCGGAAACCCGGCATTTCGACCAATTGCCGCTCTATGAAATGTACTTCCGCTTCCATGAAAACGGGATCACGTCGGACTTGGTCATCGACCACGGCGATTACCGCCTGAAGGGAGAACTCAAGGAATTGACGCTGCTCGATCAGAGCGCGTGTCCGTAGTTTGCGATTTATTCGGCCGGCCACAGCCACGCCGCGCCGCGAACCCCACCGGCGTCCCCCCAGCGGGGAGGGACAACAATCACACGTTGATCCTCGCCGAATATATGCGGGGCCATGAGCGCGGGCAGTTGTTCGTAGAGATGCGGCAGCTTTGACAATCCGCCACCGATGATCACGATCGTGGGATCCAGAATGTTGACGACCGCCGCAAGTCCACGCGCCAATCGGTCGGCGTGACGGGCCAATGTTGCCTGGGCCGCGCCGTCGCCCGCCGCAGCGCGGGCGGCGATACTGACAGCGTCGAGGACGTCGCCGGTGAGGCGGGTGTGATCGGCGGCCAGTGCGGGACCCGACACCCAAGCTTCCATGCAGCCCCGCCGGCCGCACCAGCATTCCGGGCCGGGCCATTCGTCGGCGCGCGTCCAAGGCAGGGGATTGTGACCCCATTCGCCGCCAATGCCGCGCGGGCCGTCCGAAATGCGGTGGTCGACGATCAATCCGCTGCCGCAACCGGTGCCGAGGATGACGCCGAGAACGCGCGCTGCCCGGCACCCGGCGCCGTCAATTGCCTCGGACAGGGCGAAGCAATTGGCGTCGTTGGCGAGGCGCACCCGTGGCCCCAGTTGCCGTTCGAGGTCGGCGGCGAAGGGCCGGCCATTGAGCCAAGTGGAGTTGGCGTTCTGCACGAGGCCGGAGCGCGGGGCAATCGATCCGGGCATACCAATGCCGATAGGCATATCAGTTGCATCTATAGTCGTTTCGAGGGTGGCGACGATATCGATCAGCGTTGCCAGCGTGGCGGCGTAGTCGCCCTGGGGCGATGGGCAGCGCCGTTCGGCCAGAATGGCGCCACTTGCGTCCATGGCAATGGCGGCAATCTTGGAGCCGCCGAGGTCGATGCCGATTCGAATGCTGGGCCGGCGCGTCATCCGTCGGCGTCTCGGGCGAGAAGGGCGCGGGCGGCTGGTACAACATCGGGCGCCAGGGCGGCGTGGCCGGCAAAGACCATCAGCAACGATTCGTCTGCAAGCAGATAATCGAGGACGGCGGTCTGGACGGACGACGTGTCCGCTCCCGCCATGAGGGTTGCCGGCTCCAGGCCGGTCAGGGACAGGAAGCGGATCAGGCGGTGCGGGTCATCGGCGAGGAAGCCGAGCCCGCGTATCGCCACCGTTTCGGCCTCGTCGCGGGTGAGGGGCGCGGTCCGATCTCGTTTCAACGCACACATTCCATTTACCTTGAGCACGGGTGACAGAGGGTTCGGAACCCTTTGTTTTAAACTGTTAGTTACTGCTTCATGCGCACAGTGATGGCACGCCGCCTCGGGCCAGAATCGGTGCATCAACGTTCGGGCAGCAGTGGGATTAACCGGAAATGGTCTACCAAGATCAAGGTTTGGCCGTCGAGGAGCGCCCGCAAATCATGCCGGCCGGCAAGAAGCTCGTCCTCATCGTCGAGGACAATGAGCTCAACATGAAGCTCTTTCACGATCTTCTCGACGCGCACGGCTACGCGACCATCCAGACGCGCAATGGCTTTGACGCCATCGCTCTGGCCCGCGCGCATCGTCCCCACCTTATCTTAATGGACATCCAGCTGCCCGAGGTCTCCGGACTGGAAGTGACGAAGTGGCTGAAGGAGGACGACGACCTGCGGTCCATCCCGGTCGTCGCTGTCACCGCTTTCGCCATGAAGGGTGACGAGGAGCGGATACGCTCCGGAGGCTGTGAAGCCTACGTGTCCAAGCCGATCTCCGTAATGATGTTTCTTGACACCGTCCACCGGTTCGCCGGAGCGGAACGCGCCTAAAACCCTGGGTCTTTCGTACCGAGTATTCGCCCTATGACCGCCCGCGTCCTCGTCGTCGATGATATTCCAGCGAATGTGAAGCTTCTCGAAGCGCGGCTTTCGGCCGAGTACTTCGAAGTCGTCACCGCATCGAACGGACCCGACGCGCTGGAGATTTGCGCCGGGCAGCGCATCGATGTCGTGCTGCTGGACGTCATGATGCCGGGGATGGACGGGTTCGAGGTGTGCCGCCGGATCAAGTCGGCTACCGAGACCCAGCACGTACCGGTCATCATGGTGACGGCTCTCGACCAGTCGTCCGACAAGATCTCAGGCCTCGAAAACGGCGCCGACGATTTTCTGACCAAGCCTGTCGACGACATCGCGCTCATCACACGGGTGAAAAACCTGGCGCGGCTGAAGATGCTGAACGACGAAATGCTGATGCGCGCTTCGACGTCGCGCCAGCTCGGTCTCAGCGACAGCGTGGCTTTGCAAAAGGCGCTCAACGTTCGTGCTGGCCGTATCCTGCTGGTCGACGATCATCCCCGCTCCGCCTCGCGGCTGATCGACGTCATTTCCAAGTCGCACGACATCTTTGTTGAGCGCGATCCCAACGCGGCGCTGATCAAGCTTGCCGACCATAACTTCGATCTTTTGATCGTCAGTCTCAGCCTCGCAAATGCCGATGGACTGCGGCTGTGTTCGCAAGTGCGTTCACTCGACCGGACCCGCCACCTGCCAATCGTCATTCTTGTGGAGCCCGGCGACGAAGCTCGCTTGCTGCGCGGTATGGACATGGGCGTCAACGATTACCTGATGCGTCCCATCGACCGGCACGAATTGCTGGCGCGCATCAAAACTCAGATCAAGCGCAAGCGGTTCACCGATTATCTGCGCAATCGTCTGGAGGAGAGCGTCGAACTCGCGATCACCGATCCGCTAACCGGTCTGCACAATCGGCGCTATATGGAAAGCCACCTGCGGACGCTGGTCGAGGAAAGTGCGCGGACCGGCCGGCCGCTGTCGATTCTCGTGACAGACATCGACCATTTCAAGAACGTCAATGACACGCACGGACACGACGGGGGCGATGTTGTTCTGAAGGATTTCGCCGCCCGGTTGAAGCGCAATACACGCGGGATCGATCTCGCGTGTCGGATGGGCGGCGAAGAGTTCTTGATCATCATGCCCGAGACAGACCTCGCGCGCGCCTACCAAGTCGCCGAGCGGACACGAGCCATGGTCGCGTCTGAACCGTTCCAGCTGCGCGCCGATCTCAAAATCCGCGTGACGGCCAGTGTCGGGTTGGCGACGCTGGAAAGCCCGGACGATACGCCGGAAACATTGTTCAAGCGGGCCGATAACGCTCTCTATGCTGCGAAGCGGCGAGGCCGCAACCGAGTCGCAGCCGACGCCGCTTGAGGTAGAGCCTTCAAATTACAAGAAAATATTGATGGCCCTCGCGAGAAACGCTCGGCGCGTAACGTCGGGCGGTTTGATTCGACGGCTGCATCGTTTACCTGCAACACGTCAAGAGAAAACCTTGATACGGCGCCAATCCTCTGTCACATTCTGCGTGAAGGGTGCAACTGCGCGGCAGCTGCCGTTCTCGGTGCTCCTGTGGAGGAGCCTGAAGCACCCGTGATACATCGTAAATCTATCGGCCATTTGAGCGGGCTGTAGCTCGGACGAATGCGCCAGACCAGATACCAGGCGGGACGTCAACGCCCTCTATGACCATCGTCTGGTGACGACGCCAGGGTCCGTGATCTTCTCGGAATGCTAACCCCGCAGCCGAGCGGTTACGGACCCTGGTCCCTCTTCTTTTATGAGGGCCAACATTTCAAATCATGGTGCCGAACCGACCCGCGGCGCCTGATATTTGGCGAAAGAAACCTACTTGATCTTGGTTTCTTTGAATTCCACGTGCTTGCGCGCAACAGGGTCATACTTCTTGAAAACCAGCTTCTCCGTCGACGTGCGCGGGTTCTTCTTTGTAACGTAGAAGAAGCCGGTGCCGGCGGTCGACAGGAGCTTGATCTTCTGCGTGACTGGCTTGGCCATGGTGAAGAGCCTTAAAAAAACAACGTGTCTCGCAAGGTGCGCGGGAAGTCGGGAACATACTGACCGGCATCGCGAAGTCAAGCGGGGGCGGCGCGCTCGATGAGCACGGCCCGGCGGAAGGCACCAGAGCGCCAGTAATAAAAGGGAATCTCGGGTTCAGGACCCGCGTTCAGGGCCGCTTTGAGGTCGGACAGAACCATGCGCGTGATCGACGGAAGGTCGTGAGCTGATACGGCGTCGAAGCCGAACCAGCCGATTTCTGACAGCTCGCCGTCCGTGCGTGGCGCGATCATGCGGACGGCATCGGCGGTGGCCATGAAAAAGCGTGTGTCGTAGCGGCGGGGCCGGCCGGGCGGGGTGATGGCGCGGGCGACAAAGCGGAGACGGCTGCGGTCGGGGCGGATGCCGGCGCGCACGAGTGCCGGCCAGTCTTGAGCGACGTCCGATTGCGCCACTCCGTTGACGGCGACAAGGTAGCCCGTTTCCTCGAATGTTTCGCGCACGGCGGCAGTGACGAAGGCACGGGCGTTGCGCTCGGCATCGGGATGGCGGACGCCACGCAACAAGCGGCCTTGATCGTGCGCTGAAAACGCGCCTGCCAATTCGAGATCGCCGTCTGAGGCTTCAACTCGGCCGCCGGGAAAAACCATTTTGTCGGGCAGAAAGATCGCATCGGGACGGCGGCGTCCCATGAGGATGCGCGGCTCAGACGCGTTGGTGTCGACCACGATCAATGTTGCGGCGAGCAGAGGGCGGCCGGTGAAGGGTTTTGCAGGGGCAGGCGGACCGGCAGGCGGTGTCACGTCATCGTCGCTGGCTGCGGTTCAGGATCGGGTTCGTCAGAATGGCCGCCGAAGCCGTGCATGCGCAGCGCCCACTGCAATCCGATAAGCCCGCCTTTTACCTTCGGCAGCAGCCAGAGGCTCAAGATGACGGTGAGCGGCAGCCAGATGACGAGGTGAACCCACGTCGCGGGAGCGAGCGTCTGCTCCAGAACCAACAGACCGCCGATGATGATGTGGCCGACAATGAACATGGTGAAGTAGGGCGGCGCGTCGTCGGCGCGCTGATGGTGCAGTTCCTCGCCGCAGTTGGCGCAGACGGGCGCAACCTTAAGGTAGCTTTCATAGAGTTTGCCGGTGCCACATGCGGGACATTTGCAGCGGATGCCGTTCATGACGGCGTGCGGCCACGGCCGGTCCGTCGTGGGTGCGGCAGGGTCGTTGGTGTACGTCGGTGTGGAAATCTGATCCATCGGCCATAGGTGGTCGCAAAGTGGCGCAGGGTCAAGCGTAACGGCGCGACGAAATGCGAGGCTTATCGGCGCGGTCGGCGCTGGCGCAGCATGTGGCGGCCCGCCGGTCCTTTGACCGCCTTCAGCACATGGCGGTGACCTTGTGACATCATCTCAAAACGCAAAGCGCCGGCGGATGGGATGCATTCGACCAGCTTGACCTCGACTTGATCGCCGAGGCGATACGTTTCGCCGGTCCGTGCGCCGACGAGTGCGTGCGCCTCCGCGACGTGATTGTAAAAGTCCTGACCGAGTGTCGACACCGGCACGAAACCGTCAGCGCCGGTGTCGTTCAACTTTACAAACAATCCCGATCGCGTGACGCCGCCGATGCGGGCGTGAAACACGGCGCCGACGCGATCGGCGAGATGGAGCGCCACAAGGCGGTCGATGGTCTCGCGCTCGGCCGCCATGGCACGGCGCTCCGCATCCGAGATCGATTGCGCAATCGCCTGCAGGCGCGGGATTTCCTCATCCGTCAATCCGCCGTCGCCAAGCTTCAGCGCGCGGATCAGCGCGCGATGAACGAGCAGATCGGCGTAGCGGCGGATGGGCGAGGTGAAGTGCGCGTAGCGTGCGAGGTTGAGGCCGAAGTGTCCGATGTTGTCGGGATTGTACTCGGCTTGCGCTTGCGACCGCAGGATCACTTCGTTGACGAGTTCGGGCACGGGCAGAGCCTTGGCGGCGCGCAGAACCTTGTTGAACGCGGCTGGCTTTAAAGAGCCGTGCGGGGGAATTTCGAGGTCGAGCGTTTCGAGGAAGTCGCGCAGGTTTTTCAGCTTCTCCTTCGACGGCGCATCGTGAATGCGATAGACGAGCGGCGACTTTTTCTGTTCCAAGCTTTCGGCGGCGGCGACATTCGCCTGGATCATCATCTCTTCGATGAGCTTGTGCGCTTCGAGCCGCTCGGGGATGAGGACACCAGCGATACGGCCGTTCTCGTCGAGCTTGATCTTGCGTTCGGGGAGATCGAGATCGAGCGGTTCGCGGCGGTCGCGGGCGGCTTTGAGCGCCTGATAGGCGGTCCACAGCGGCTGCAGGGCGGACTGCATCCACGGTGCAGCCTTTTCATCGGGTGTGCCGTCGAATGCAGCCTGCGCCTGTTGGTAGGACAACTTGGCGGCAGAGCGCATCATGGCGCGCAGGAACGTGTGGCCGCGCTTGTCGCCGTCGCGGTCATAGACCATGCGCACGGCGAGACAGGCCCGATCCTCGCCTTCACGCAGCGAGCACAGGTCGTTGGATATTTTCTCCGGCAGCATCGGCACGACGCGATCGGGGAAATACACCGAGTTGCCGCGGATCTGCGCTTCGCGGTCGAGCCGCGTATTGGCGCGCACATAATGTGAGACGTCGGCGATGGCGACGATGACGATGTGGCCGCCGGGATTTTTCGGGTCCGTATCGGGCTCGGCATAGACCGCGTCGTCGTGATCGCGCGCATCTTGCGGGTCGATGGTCAGCAGCGGCAGGCCGCGCAAATCGGTGCGGCCGGCAAGCTGCGGCGGCTTCAGATCGCGTGTTTCGTCGATGACGCTTTCGGGAAAATCATCCGGGATGCCGTGCGCGTGGATGGCGATGAGGGAGACCTTGCGCTCGTCATCCGGGTTGCCGAGCGCTTCGACGATCCGCGCGCGCGGCGTTGTAAAGCGGCCGGTCTTGGCCAATTCGAAGCGCACGAGGTCGCCATCCTTGGCGTCCTTTTCGTCGCCCTTGTGGACCGGCCAGGATTTCAGCTCCTTGCGGTTGATCGGTTCGATCGAGCCGCCGCCGCGGGCAATGGCGCGATAGACGCCGAGCAGGCGGCGCTGATCGCGCGGCAGTTTGCGGATCGCCTCGCCTTCATAGGTAAAGGGGTCAGACCCCGTTCGGGGTCTGACCCCGTTTTCATCGAGCTTTGTGATGCGCGTCATGACGTGATCGCCAACACCGGGCACGCGGTCTTCATCGGCGGTGATGCGGGCCAGCGTGCGCGCGAGGATCAACACGCGCGGCTTGTCGCCGTCTTCGGAATTCCAGATGACGGGTTCGCCGATGAGATCACCGTCGCGGTCGCGGCCGACGATTTCGAGCGCCGTGACAGGGGCGAGCGTACCCTTCTCGCGCAATGCCTTGCGGTCGCTGGACAGCGTGCCGTCATCGGCCATCAGCGAGAGGAGACGCTTCAACGCGATTTTGTCGCCGCCTTTAATTCCAAAAGCGCGGGCGATCTCGCGTTTGCCGACCTTGCCCTGCGCACCTTCGATGAAGTCAAGGACCTGTTCGCGCGTCGGCATGCCGTCGGTGCCGGTCGGGCGCGGGGCGCCGTTTTGCCCCCGGTGTTTTTGACCGGGTTTGTCGCGCCGCGTGTGCGACTGCTTGTGCCCCCGGTCGGGCTTGCGCGCCATGTGTGTTCGGTCTCGCTGCTGTGTCTGGTCGCTTGTGGCACGGGCGGGGGTGATTTGGGAAGCGGGAGGGGTGGGGTGGGGTACGGAAGCAGCCTCCTCAAAGGACGTCATCCCGGCGAAGGCCGGGACCCAGTCAAGCATCCGTTCGACGGAAATTGTCGCCAACGCCCGTTAAGTCATCAACCGTTAACGACCTGCGTGATGACCCATGAAGCGGCCCTGCGTTTACATTCTTGCCAATCGCCGCAACGGCACTCTCTACGTCGGGATAACGACCGATCTGCCGAAGCGCATGGCGCAGCACGAACAGAGCTTGATCTCTGGCTTTACGGCAAGCTACGGGGTCCGCCAACTCGTTTACTACGAACATCACGAGAGCATCCCAGAAGCCATCCGGCGCGAGAAATTGTTAAAGCGATGGAACCGGAAATGGAAGTTGCGGCTGATCGAGAGCATGAATCCCAGCTGGACCAACTTTTTTGATCCAACGACGGGCGAAATCTCGTTCGGGCCCTTCGATCATGTTCGCAAGTGACTTGTCTGGGTCCCGGCCGGCTTCGCTTCGCTCCGCGCGCCGGGATGACGTTGGTGGGGGTGCGCACGGTCTCGCCCATTCCGCTGACGTCATCCCGGCGAAGGCCGGGACCCAGTCAACGATGAGCGGCGGGTCC